>OQWI01000077.1_pt1 | contig 44578 bp, 38 predicted proteins | sample 1691551 | NCBI WGS metagenome assembly OQWI01 (sample SAMN03418259, study PRJEB22391) | human gut metagenome | biome: human-gut; feature: organic feature; material: feces | host: Homo sapiens | place: Tanzania | collected 2013-01
CACCGCCGTTGCACGTGCAACCGATGCACGTGACGCCGCACGCGACACCGTTGCAGTCGCACCACCACGCACGCCACCAGTGACAACACCACTGCGCGCAACATTTGCCGTTGACGCACGTGGCACACTGACCGCAGAACGCGCCGCGACATCGCCCCCAGAAACAACCGTATTTGTTCGTGACGCAGTGCGCGCCCCGTTCACCACATTACCGCGCGATGTCCCAGCCACAGTCCGATGCGATGTTGCCGCACGCGATACGACCGCCGATGTTCCCGACGCATTACGCGTTGCGCCACGCACATCAGCGCGAACAGACGCAACACCCGTTGCGCCACGTGGATTTGGTGCCTGGTCAGCATTTGCGCCACCGACGCAAAATACAGTCGCCATAATTACACAAGTTTTAGCAAAAATGTTCTTGTGTGGGATCATTAAATTATTCTCTCTTTGGCGGTATTATACCATTTTTACGCAATGTGAATCAACAGCATTTTTATTCAATACAGCAATTCACGGCATTTTTAACCCAATCGCCCAACTTGCGAACAGCAGACTTAGATTCCGCCGGGGCAGGGGTCTGTTGTGCCTGTTTTGATTTTTTTGTTGTCGGCGCATCTGCCTTTAACGAACACTGGGCCAACGCACCGTCATAAAAATCCGGCACAGTTTGTTTAACCCCAGTTAAATCAATCAGGTTCATATTGATTCCCCAGAACAAAGAATACAAATCGTATGCCTTGTTAAACAGATTATATGCATCCTTGGTATTTCCTGCGCCCAGGGCCTTGGTTCCAACCTCCATCAAGCGCATTGACGCCGCCAGCAAGTGTTTTGAAATACACCAAACCTCGCCATCTTCGGCAGACGATGGTTTTACAATGCGTTTCATCAATTCTTTGCGCATTTCACGCACGGTATTTATCATATCGTAAAAGCCAGGCTTGCGTGTTTTTGCACCGCTGAAAAAGAAATGTTCTTCCAGTGATACCAGATTCATCAACGCAATGGTCAAATCTTGGTCTGACGACAGGTCCAGCGGATTTACCTTTTTTGATTGGTCAACCTTTTGAATCATTTCGTCCAGTGTCATTTTTTTATTATCGCGTTTCATTTTCTTTCTCCTTTACAAGCAAATTACCATCGCCCAACTGGCCAATGCCAACACAACCAGTGGCAAAACAACCTTTTCAAACGGAAAGTGTGCGTGGCCGCCATTGCGCGCCTTCATCCAGTCATACAGTTTTTCAACCGCAATGAACAGCACAGAACCACAAATCGTTCCGAACAACACAGGATCAATTTTGAATACGCCACAAATCATCTGGGGGTTATAGACAACGCGGCCCATATAGACAAACCCAATCATCGCAACCGATAAAATTATCAGCATTGGATTACGACCGCGCCAATTCCAGCCACGTTTGTCACAGAATTTAATTGCCCAATATCCCAACAAGGTCAACAACGCACCGGCCCACAGTCCAACAACACTGTCTGGGACACCCAACTGGCGCGCAATTTCCAGCGACGCACCAATCGCGATTGTGCATACCGGACACGCAGGATTTGCCAACGCAGACACCGGCAACAAACCTAAAAATAATGCCAAGATTTTTTTCATTTTTCTAACCTTTTCCTTTCTTCAAACACGATTTTACAAAAAACACACATATTTGGTCAATATGATTTTGCAACGGCGCGCAGATGCGCACTGCGCGCACGTGGGTTGCGTGCCAATTCGTCATCAGATGGCGTCTGGGGACGCAACGCAATAAATTTTGGCGCGTCAACGACCGGCATACGCGGATCGCCGGCCGGGGTTGTCCACGCACGAAAAGTATTTTTTACAATTCTGTCTTCCAGTGAATGAAATGTCACACACACACATTTGCCGTGTGGTCGCAACATTTCTGGCACCACGCCCAGGGCGCGTTCAATTTCGCCCATTTCATCATTGACCGCGATACGCAACGCCTGGAACACAGGCGCGACATCACGCGGATTATGAATTAAATCACGCAACGCAAACGTTGTTTTTGGCAACGCGCGCTTTATCGCATTGGCGATTATCCCGGCCTTTTTTACATCGCCATATTCGCGTAAAATACGTGTTAAATCCGCCCCAGACAATTCATCAATCAATTCGGCCGCCGTCTTGCCAACATCAGACATTCGCATATCCAGCGGTGCGTCTGCGCGAAATGAAAAACCACGTTCTGCAATATCAATCTGCATAGACGAGATTCCCAAGTCAAAAACAATCGCGTCAAATTTTTCGTCCAGTTCCGACATTGCCGAGAACGGTTTTGGCACAAATGTAAATCGGTCGCCAAATTCGGCAGACATTGCGTCTGCGTCTGGGCGAACATTTGGGTCACGGTCAAACGCCACCACCGACGCACCAGCATTTAAAAATGCACGCGAATAACCGCCTGCACCAAACGTTGCGTCCAATATGTGCAATCCCCGAACGTCCCCCAGAACGTCCATTACCGCCCCCAGCAAAACAGGAATATGTTTTTCTGTCATTCTATTTCAACCTTGATGCCCAAACCGATTAAATCCTTGGCCGTTGTCGCGCCTAATTCAACCCCCGTGGGTAATGCCACAGACGCCGTCTGGTCTGCGCCGTGTAAATTCAGCACCACGCGCGTTGCACCGTGTGGCAATGAAATCAACGCCTTTTTAACCGCCGGCAAAACATCTTTGTTATAAATTTCCAATGTCAATTTACGGGCAATCTTTGCCACCCATTGCGTCAATGGGGTAATAGAGTCAACAAAAATAGACACCCGGTCATCGCGCGCCGACGTTTTTCCAGAAATCAGCACAACATTTTCCCCAGTTAAAATCTGGGCAAACGTCGCCGCCGCGTCACCAAACGCAACCGCGTCTATGTTGCCAAAACTGTCCGACGCATTGATTGTAATCATTTCTTTGCCTGTCTTGGTCCGCCTGCGCGAGAACGAGTTCACGTTTGCAGCGATTTGCACAGGTTTTCTGTCGCCCATATCAACCAATGTTGCACTGGTGGCCAACTTTGCACGCTGGATTAAATGTTTATATTGGTCCAGCGGATGTGCAGAAATATAAAATCCCAACGCCGACAATTCGTTTTCCAATCGCTGGCCAAACGTCCACGGTGCCGTCCGTGGCAAGTTTTTCAACAGTCTGTTTTCTGTGACGTCGTCTTCTATGGTATTTGCAAACAGCGACAACGAATTCGCACTGTCTTTGGACCGGGCCGCATACGACAAAATCGTATCTGCGTTCATAAACACCGCCGCACGATTCGGGCACAGTGAATCCAGAACGCCAACCTTGGCAAACGCTTCTAGGATACGTTTGTTCATAATTGGCGCGCAACGTTTTGCAAAATCGGTCAGGTTTTTAAACTTACCGTTCGCATTGCGTTCTGCGACAATCGCATCGGTTGCCGCTGTGCCAACACCCTTTATCGCCGCCAGGCCATAAATAATTTTTCCATCGCGCACTGTGAACAAAGATTCGCTTTGATTTATATCTGGTGGCACAATTTGAATATTAAAGTTTGCCTTTGCGTCATCAACAAACAACGCCAACTGATCGGTATCGTTCAGATTACTGGACATTGACGCCGCCAGAAATTCCGGTGTATAGTTCGCCTTTAAATACGCGCATTGATTTGCAACAATAGAATACGCAATCGCGTGCGATTTGTTAAACGCGTATTTTGCAAACTCTTTGAATTTTTCCCACAGTTCTTTGGCCTGTTCACGCGTCAGGGTATTTTCCTGTTCGCAACCGTCCAAGAATTTTACTTCCAGTTGCGCCAACAGGTCCAGTTTCTTTTTACCCATCGCCTTGCGCACGGTATCAGATTGACCACGGGTAAATCCCGCCAGTGCGCGCGTCAGCATCATAACCTGTTCTTGATAAACAATAATGCCGTATGTTTCTTTTAATATCGGTTCGGCCTTGGGGTGAACATATTCAATTTTTTCTTCGCCGTGCATACGGGCGATAAATTGCGGAATAAACGCAATAGGCCCCGGACGGTTCAACGCGTTCAATGCCGATATTTCCAAGAAACTGGTCGGGTGCATTTTACGCAACGTCTGTTGAACGAACACAGCATCAAACTGGAATATTCCTTCGGTCAGGCCACGTTGCCACAACGCCATTGTCTTGGCATCGTCAACCGGAATCTCGTCCAGGTTCACATTGATTCCACGGGTCTGTTGTATCAGGCGCACCGCGTATTTCAGCACGACCAACGTTTCCAGCCCCAGAAAGTCAAATTTAATCAACCCGGCCGATTCCAAATAGTGTCCGTCAAACTGACACGACGGCAGGGCATTTGCCGGGTCACGATACACCGGCGCAATTTCTGTTGTTGGGCGGTCGCCAATAACAACGCCACACGCATGTTGTCCCAGGTTGCGTAATGATCCCTCCAGGGATTCAGCGATTGTGACAACCTTGTTCATATCTTCGTCTGTTTGCAATATATATTGCATTTCAGACGACGCATCAACCGCTTCTTTTAATTTCTTGGCGTCCTGGGGAATCAGTTTAGACAGACGGTCTGATTTAGAATATGGAATTCCATACACACGGCCAATATCGCGAATCGCGCCACGGGCCTGCAAACTGCCAAATGTGATAATACGGCACACCGAATCGTGTCCATATTTATCGCAAATATACGCCAGCACGCGTTCAATTCCCGTCGGTTCAAAATCAACGTCAAAGTCGGGCATTGAAATACGATCTGGGTTCAAGAATCGTTCAAACAGCAATCCATATTTCAGCGGATTTACGTGCGTAATTCCCAACGCCCACGCCACGATTGACCCAGCCCCAGAACCACGCCCAGGCCCCGTTAAAACATCGTTCTTGCGGCACCAATCAATATAGTCCGCAACAATCAAGAAATACCCCGGAAAACCCATATTGATAATTACGCCCAGTTCAAATTCCGCCTGGTCATAATATGGCTGGGTATCGGTGATACCATGCTCGCGCAGACGGGCAGCCAACCCGTTCATAGTATTGTTGCGCAACATCTGACATTCGTGTTCTAAATCATCACCAAAACGTGGCAACAATGGTTTTTCATGAACGTTCACCATAAACCCACAACGACGTGCGATTTCTGTGGTGTTCTCTATTGCCTCGGGCAGGTCGGAAAAAATTTCGGCCATTTCTTGGGGCGATTTAAAATACTGTTCGGACGATTTGCGCGGACGATCGGGGTCAATAACCTTGGTCTGGCCCAACACACATGACAGGGCATCTTCGGCCTCGTAATCCGACGCAGTGGCGAACGCAACATCATTGGTTGCAACAATCGGGATATTTAATTCACGTGCAATATTTAAAAATTCTGGTTCTGTTTTAATTTCGTCGTCCAGACCGTGACGCTGGATTTCCATATAGAATCGGTCACCAAATATATCCAAGAATTGTTTCGCATACGTGCGCGCCGCAGAATTTTGCGCGTTCAAAATCGCCATACCAACTGGCCCAGTATGCGCCCCCGACAGGCAAATCACCCCATCGGCGTGCGACGCCAATTCATCAAACGTAATGTATGGCCCCAGATGATGATTATCTGTGCGCATATACATAATTCGGCTGAGTTCACACAGGTTCAAATACCCATCGTGATTTTGTGCCAACAACACAATTTTAGACAGTGACCCTGCGCGCAGAATTTTTGGGTCGGCCGTATGTTGATTTAACGTCAATTCTACGCCAATTATCGGCTGTAATTTTGCCGACGGCATAACATCTGAAAACTCGGCACAACCAGACATCAAATTAGTGTCCGTCAACGCACACGCCGACATACCGGCACCACGACACAAATCAGGAATTTTCTTGATTTTTATGGTGCCAACGCCCATAGACAACATTGTATGCGTGCGAAGATGAACAAATTGATTTTCCATGCCGTCACAATAGCAAAATTTACCCCAAATTCGCAACCAGATATTTATCAAAATGCAGATTTTTCTGTTGACAACAAAAACGCCCCGTTTGGGGCGTTTATTTTAATGCAATTTTCCACAGCAATGCTTGTATTTTAATCCAGACCCACACGGGCAGGGCGCATTACGACGTGCCTCCATCCCAGACGCCTGGTTTAACGCCGCGTCGTGCTGGGCGCGCTGTTGTTCTGTTGCATCAACGTCTGCACGTGTCAGTTCCATACGTGATATATACGACACAGACATAATTTTGAAATTGTTGATTGTGTTTTTGAACAATTCCAACGCCTCGCGTTTATATTCATACAACGGATTTTTCTGGGCATACCCACGCAGGCCAATCGCCGTCTGTAAATAGTCCATCTGTTGCAGGTGGCGTTTCCACACCGCGTCCAATGCGCCCAACATCATCTGGCGCGACGCCATCTGCATCAATTCTGGGCCATATTTTTCCGCCTGGGCGTTATAGCGACGCATAGCCAGGTTATGCAACACTTCATACGCCTTGTGTTCTGTAATATCTTCGTCGGTTTTCCACTTTTCAATATCGGTTATATCCAGTGCAAATGCACGCAACATTGAATCGTGAATTCCTGCAACGTTCCAATCCATTGGGTGTGATTTTTCTGGAATATTATTTTCACAGATAATTTCAACCACGTCGCCAATCATTTCGCGCGCCAATGGGGCCAGGTCTTCGCTGGTCATCAAATCATCGCGCTGTTTATAGACCACGCCACGCTGTTCGTTCATCACGTCGTCGTATTTCAGCAATTCTTTACGTGCTTCAAAATAGCGTGCTTCTACGCGCTTTTGCGCCTTTTCCAACGCCTTGGTTATCCAGGGGTGCGTGATTGCCTCGCCCGGTTTCAGTCCTAATGTTGTCAGCATACCGTTCAAACGCGCCGCGCCAAAGATACGCATCAAATCATCGTCCAACGCCAAAAAGAATTTAGAATCGCCTGGGTCACCTTGACGGCCACTGCGCCCACGCAACTGGTTATCAATACGGCGCGATTCGTGGCGTTCTGTGCCAATCACATACAGACCACCTGCGTCCAGAACCAGTTTTTTATTCTTTTCAATCCGGTCATAGATTTCCTTCTTTTTTTCTTGGTAATCTGGCGCGTCTGGGTCCAATTCAGCAATTAAATCTTCGGCATTGCCGCCCAGTTTAATATCAGTTCCACGTCCAGCCATATTTGTTGCGATTGTGACCGCACCCGGCGCACCGGCCTGGGACACAATTTTCGCTTCGGATTCGTGATGTTTCGCGTTCAAAACCGCCGGTTTAATCCCCAGTTTTTTACGCACAATCGCCGCCAGTTCTTCGGATTTTTCAATAGACACCGTTCCAACCAAGACAGGCTGTTGACGCGCCATACAATCCTGAATCTGTTTAATAATCGCGTCGTATTTTTCATCTTTGTTGCGATAGATTTCGTCGTGATGATCAATACGCGCCACCGGGCGATTTGTCGGAATAGACACCACGCGCAACTTGTAAATTTCTTCAAATTCGGCGGCCTCGGTCATTGCGGTTCCGGTCATACCAGCCAACGTTTCATACAAACGGAACAGGTTCTGATATGAAATACTGGACACCGTCTGATTTTCAGGCTGCACTTTGACGTGTTCTTTGGCCTCTATTGCCTGGTGCAGGCCACGTCCAAAACGACGCCCGGTCATAACACGTCCGGTAAATTCATCAACTATCAAAACCTCGCCATCGCGAACGACATAGTTCACATTTTTCTGATACAGATGATGCGCCAACAACGATTGTTGCACGTGCATAACCACCGCCGCATTTTCAGACGCATACAGATTATCGCCAACCAAAAGCCCTGCGTCTTTTAACAGGCGCGTGATTGTATCAACCCCAGTTTCAGTCAGGGTGACGTGACGGTCTTTTTCGTCTTTCTTGAAATCAGACGGCGACAACTGTGCAACGACTGCGTCAACCTGGGCATACAGTTCACTGGTGTCTTCGGACGGCCCAGAAATAATCAACGGGGTGCGCGCCTCGTCAATCAAAATACTGTCCACTTCGTCAACGATTGCAAAATACAGTGGTCGCAAAACCTGTTGCGCCTTGGAAAACTTCATATTATCGCGCAGATAATCAAACCCCAGTTCAGAATTTGTCACATACGTAATATCACACGCGTATGCCGCACGACGTTCATCGTCGGTCATATCGTGCTGGATTATTCCGATTGTCAGACCCAAGAAACGATAAACCTGGCCCATCCAGTTGGCGTCACGCGATGCCAAATAATCATTGACCGTAATCAAGTGCGCGCCCCGACCGTGCAACGCCTTTAAAAACAATGCCAATGTTGCGACCAACGTTTTACCTTCGCCTGTTTTCATTTCTGCGATTTGACCGCTGGTCAAAACCATACCACCAATCATCTGGACGTTAAAGTGGCGCAGACCGATTGTGCGGACCGACGCCTCGCGCACCAGGGCGAACGCATCAGGCAAAATATTTTTTTCTTTTTCGCCTGCCTGCAACCGCGCGCGCAACTCTTGCGTTTGCTGGCGCAACTGTTCATCTGTCATTGCGTGATATTTAGGCTCTAAATCATTTATCAGCGACACAGTTTTATCATAAGATTTCACCAAACGGTCGTTTGCCGACCCCAATACTTTTGAAATAATATTTTTTAACATAACTTTTCCTTGTCTTTTTCCCCAGATTTATAGCAATTTTGCACCTTGCGGTCAAGATACTTTATGATATAATGCAGATAACGAAACAAACAAGTGGTCACAGGGATTTTTTCCTTAATATCAAGAGCAGGGGGATAACAATGCGCGAACCAATTCACCAGTTAAAACAATCAGATATCAGCAGCGAAGTATTTATCGTCGCCCCGACACAAATTGAATATATTGCGCAACTTTTCGCCGACAGTGTTGCCGACGCGATGAATATGCGAACATTTGCGCCAAAAATCCGTCAAATTGCGGTCCAGTCCCTGCGCACAGCGTTATCGGCCGCCCGTCACGCCGGCGAAAAATAGTATCACGCATCACGGCGTATTCAGAATCATCATTTCAGGGCAACAGTGTTTTTTGCCCGTCACGGACACTTTCCCCTCTGGAAAGCCGGGGTGACGCAACGCGCCGGGTTGTCGTGACATATTGCACGCGCTACGCGCGGCGTCATTACCTGGATTCTGGGGTCAAGCCCCAGAATGACACATACGAAAACGTCCACAGCCAATACACAAACAATGTTCAGAAAATAAAAACGCACCCAACGCCTGTGTAAAATAAAAACACAAACAATGTTCATTAAATGAAAACAATATCCAGCCCTTTGTCATTCCGGGGCGTGACCCCGGAATCCAGGTAAATGGTGCAAATAAAGATGTCCCTGTGGGGACAATGGCGACTGGCCTGTGCCGGGACGTCCCAGAAAAAACGACCAAACAAAAACGGGGCGATGCCCCGTTTTTTACATACTGTCGTCGTGAACCGAGTATGTGGTTGTGCCACTCTTGACACGCAACTTGCCCTTGGTTGTGCCACTGGTCATATTACCATAGTATGTGGTATCACCAACCTTGACGTTCAGCGACGGCGTGGTCTTTTTCGTGCTGCGCAGATACAACTTGTTTTCGCCCATGTGCATCACGCGTCCACAGTCGCCGGCTTCGTCCGCGCCAGCACCATAACCGATTGTGGTCAATCCCACTGGGCACTGGTTGCGCCCCAGGGTTCCGTCCTGGCCAATCGTGCCACCAGGGCCATAATATCCGCCACCGACGGTCAAGCAACCTGCGCCGGCCGTTGCAACATACTGACCACCACTGCACGTCGTCTTGCACGATGCCAATCCAGCGTGCGCGGCAGCTGTGTTGCCACTGTTAGTGTATCCCTTGGCGGTGGCGCACGCCGTACATGCGCTGGCCTTGGCCGATGAATACGTGTTTGTCGCACAGACCGATGTCCCTGTACACGCCAGCGTCTTGGTTGACGCGCCACTGGCCGTCACCTGGCACCCAGTTGTATATGTCCCGGCCACCGCAGGCGAACACGATGTCTGGCCCGTTGTGCTGGTGTATGTTCCGGCCGCGCACGCCGTCTGGCCCGTTGCGCCGGTGCCACTGACATAGTATCCAGCTGACGCAGGTGTGCGTCCACCAGTTGAACCCCAATTTACCTTGACCCCACCTGGGCAGTATCCACCAGCAGTACAGGTTTCTTCGGCAGATTTGGCCGTCTTGACGAACTTTGTTGACGTTGTCGTCAGATAGCACGCTGTTGCAGCCGTGGACTTTGCAGGACTCTTGGTATATGGCCCTGTATTTTCACCGCCATCTGTATTTTCACTGCCACACGCGAACTTACCTTTCTCGGTGGTGTAGTCACCGTCCTTGCACAACGGCATTGTTGTATAGCCCGGGCAATAATGGTTTTCAGGACACTGCGCAACATTTTTATAAAGCATTGAATGTGATGCGGTATCACAATACACGGCACTATACCGTTCAGTAAAATACCAACCCGGTTTCAGCACCGTATAGTATCTGCTGCCATTGACTTCGTATTTTTGCGTTGTTGCATTATACAGCACGCTTTCCACTGTGAGGTTGCCGGCCTCGTTAGAGAGCTGATAGTTTGCACGACAATCCGTTATGGTTTTCATACCCGTTGTCCAATCTTGCAACGTAATTCTTAAAAGTGTCGGGTTCAGATAATCGGCCGGATACGTTGTGCGCGCGTGTTCTGCTGCCGACGGACACGCCGTTGGCGAATTAGCAGAACCGTATGCCACAGATGCCGACGGACAGTATGTCTGGATTGGACAGGTTGTCTGGGCAGAATCCTTGGCCGTTTTAATATATTTACCGGCGTCTGTTTTTACCTTGCACTCGGTATCCTTGGTTTTACCGTTGGTGGTATCAGACTGGTATATGGTCGGACAGGCCGAACAAGACGTTGCCGTTCCACCGGCACTGTATGTCGCACCCGTACAGATTGAACAGGACACGCCATTTACGCGATAACCCGGGTTTGCACTCAACGCCGTGTTGACAACCGACGTCGTCCACGTTGTTGCACCATTGGATGCCGCCGTCTGTTTTACATTACCAGACGCACAACCTGCCGGTGTCGGACTGATTTGGACACAACTGGTGTGCGATGTCCAACCAGTACCAGTTGAATTCGCCTTGGACCAGCCAGATGTTAATGTCGGGCAGGCCGTACATGACGCCATACCTGAACTTGGTGCGTATGTCCAGTTAGGACACTTTGTCGCCGTGGTCGCAGCCGCCGGGCAATATGACCCAGCCGGGCATGTTGTACATGTTGCCGCCGCATTCGCAGTCGTTGGTTTATACGTTCCGGCCGCGCACGGTGTCCAAACCGCATAGACCGTGGTTGCCGCAGTGATGGTTATAGCAAACGAACCACTTGTCGCCGTCTGTGATGTTGACCACCCGGCCAGCACATAACCATTGCGATAAAATGCCGTCGTTGTTCCTGCGTTCAGGGTGCAACTCTGTCCCAGTGTGCAGGGGTGTGCCAACGGTGCCGTTCCCGAACCGCCGTTCAAATTATACGTCACAACATACGAACTGGGCGAGCATACCGGCGCACGTGTCCCGGCACCACTGCTGATATAATATCCTGTATTACACTTTGTATCATACGTGCATGCGCCCGTTGTTTCGTTCACCGTCAATGTGCACGAACCATTTGGAACCGTTGCACAATTCTGGCACCAATTTGCCGCCAAAACGGTATCGCCGGCCGTGGTATAACGATACTGGGTATTAGATTTCGGATACTTTCCACCCCAGCCGGCAAATGTCCAACCACTGCGTGTGAACGTATTCGCCAACATTGTTTTGAAAGTTGCGTTATAATTAACGTTCTGTTCGCGATATTCGCCTTCCCCGGCGTCCCCCATGGTATAGCGTATTGTATATGAATTCGGCGCCCACAATGCATACAAATCCAGGGTGTCACCGTCGTTGAATCCAACCTCTGAGAAACTGAGGTCATTGCCAACCCCATAGTCGTATTCGCCGTCCATCCAGGATTCAAAATGATAGCCAGCCGGCGCAGTAAATGTATTTTGCGGGGCATAGCAATTACCACTGCCATAGACGCACGATGTTGGTGCGGTTGGGGCAGAACCAGAACCACCGTTTTGATTATATTCTATATAGAACGTATTTCCTGTGCACGAACATTTGCCAGCACTGTCACAGGTCGGATTTTTATATCCGTCGCTACACGTCGCAGAATACGCGCACGCATTATTTGCAACCGACATGCTGCACGACGCAACACCTTTGCCCTTGGTACAGGCGGCGCACGCACTGAACTGTGCATACAGTGTTGTGTTTGCCGTAAATGTTGTTGCCGCCGGCAGGGCACCTGTCTTGGTTATGCGCTGGGTTCCACCCGTTGCCGCCGTGTAATAACCGTTAAACACGCTGTTCGCCTTGGTCGGAATTGGAACACCTATTTCCACAAGCGATGAAGGATCATTCGCATCTGAATACCAAGCACCATTATACACTTCATAGACTTTTGCCCAGCCACCGGTGCCACCATTTTGTGTGGCATTCAGGGTTATTGTATAAGTTCCCGGATTACAGGTTGCCGCCGCGGTATTGTTGTCTTTGGCAACATAACCCGTCTTTGGCGTCACAGCATACGCCCCTATGTTGGCTGGCCACGATTGTCCCGTATATGTCACGGTAATTGGTGTGACGGTCGCGCACCCTGCAATGCTCTTTCCCGCCGGAGTGTACGTACATTCTCTGTTGCTTTTTGCGCCCTGTGGCGAATTAAACGTCCCTGTGCTTGGACTGCCCGGCAAAGAGCTACACGATTCCCGACCGAAATCCGTGGTATGAACCGTGGACTGGTTTGATGCGTTGCACGATACCTTGGCCTTGCCCGGACAGTAAGAGCCAGATGGACACGCGACAACCTGTTTATAATACGCATACGCACCACAGGCCGATTTATTCGTCAGATAATATCCCGGTCCAACCGCATCATACATCCAGTTTTCTACGGTGCCTTCGTATCGCATAGAGGCGTCAGACAAATAAACATATTCAAACAACCCAACACGTTGACCCGTTGCATTGGGGTCTGGGTCATACCATATCAGGGCCTTACATTCGCTGGGCGCTTTTCGGCCATTGGCCGATTCTACGCTTGCGCTGGTAAACTTTGCACCCTTGTATGCCGCCGGCAATGTTTCACGACGATTTGCGGCCAAATTCGGGTCAGGACATTCTTGTTTTATATGATCCTGGCAATATGTGGTGCCGGTACACTGGGCCTGGCCGGTACAGGCCGTATATCCACCAGATGCGCAACCAGTTCCATAGTATCCGTCGGCCATAGACGAACACGATGCCGCAGCCGTCGCAGAGGCAGGTTTATATGTTCCCTGGCCGCACGGAACCCATACCGCGTGAAGCGTGGTGGGACCGTCAAATGTCATTGTAAATGTCCCGGATGTTGCCGTTTTAGACGTTGACCACCCACGGAACTGATACCCGGCACGATACCATTCGTTTTTGGTATCTTCTAATAAATCTATTGGAACACCAAAATCATATATTTCCATCGGCTGTGGTATAAACGTGTCCGACGGTCTATAACTTGCGCCATTCCAATCATAAGTCACCATCACCGTTTTCTTTTCTGGCGCGGCCGTGCCACCGGCACACGTATACATATCAATGCCGTTATATTGCCCCATGGCCGAACTTGGACGACAGGCGTTGCCAACCTTGCCCTGGGTTGGGTCATACACGTTGGACGTGGGACTGGCCGTTAAATAATAGCCTTTGTTACAGCCCGTATAAACCTTGTACGTTGGGCATGTATAGCCCCCAGCCAGCACGTTTCCGGCAAAAAACACACCAACAACAAATGCAAAAACACGCAGAAATCTGGACATTTTTCCCACTTCTTTTTCCCTTTTATTACCTATCTTAGAAAAAAAGGCGCAATCACTGCAAGGGAAAAAACATATTTTTTATTTATTGTGGGCCGGGGGGATAAATTTTTCGTTGAACTTTGACAAAATATTGGTAAAATTTGTCTAACCAGATGCACAGAGCATAGCGGTCCCCCACCACGGGGGCCCGAGGAAAGTCCGGACTGCATGGGACGGCACACCGGCTAACGGCCGGGCGGGGCAACCCGACGATTAGAGCAACAGTGACGAAACGATTAAATTCGGGTGAAACGGGCAATCTCTGTGCGCAGCAACTTCAAATAGGCCCCTGTTAAAGTGTCCCAACCAGGGGGCGGGTAGAAGGCTTGACGTCCGGTGGCAACATCGGATGCAGATTAATTATGCTCGCTACCCCGATGGCGGTTGTAATGACGGCCCCGGGGCAGTACAGAATCCGGCTTATCGTGCATCTGAAAACCGCCCATCGGGCGGTTTTTTTAGTGACAGAGTGATAAAGTGATAGAGTGAAAAAGTGTAAATGGAAAACGTCACCCCGACGAAGGTCGGGGGCCATTGCCCCGCAGGGACATCTTTATTTGCACCATAACCTGGATTCCGGGGTCAAGCCCCGGAATGACACATACAAAAACGTCCGTAACCAATACACAAACAATATTCATAAAATAAAAACCAGGAACAATGTTCGTAAAAATAAAATCAATATTCAGCCCGTTGTCATTCCGGGGCTTGACCCCGGAATCCAGGTCTGTTATGTCGCGCGCAGCGCGTGCAATATTGTCACGCCACCCCGGCTGGTCAGGGGGGGAACCGGGTCCGCAACAGAAAAGCATAAAAAAAACGCGCCGTGGCGCGTTTATCACATAACCTTGCCCTGGGTCGGGTAAAAGGTCAGTTGAATTTTTTCCCACTTTGCAAATTCATTTTGGGGCAACATCTTGAACGGCTGGCACGTCGTTATCGCAGAACGTATCGTGTCCAAAACATACGCAAATGCCGGGTCCGTTTCTGCGCGCGCCGCAGATTCAAACCAAACATCGCGCACCGTGCCATTGCGACGCATCGTCAAATGCGCCACCGCGCGGATATCACCAATCCCAGGATAATTCGTGTTTATCGCCCAACAACGCGTCATTGCCACACGCAACGCGTCAATCACAGAAATCGTCAGCGTGCGATCCAGGGATACAACCTCGCGATTGACACGAACAACTGTCTTTTTCCGTGGGGCAGGGGTGTCGTCTGGATTCGTGGCGTCCGTTTTTGTGGGGGCGTCCGGTTTTTTCGTGGGTGCGGCGTCGTCTATCAGTGACGGGGATTCAATCGGTTTGTCGTCAACCGTCGGCGTCGGTGCCGGTTCAGGTTTCTGTTCCGGGGCAGGTGTCGGCTGTTCAGGCGCGCTGTCTGCGTTCACGTTATACAAAATCGTTTCATCGCCAGATACGCGCACAGAATTTAAATCAATTTCATAAATCTGAATCCGATCGGGCGCAACCAGCGTGGCACGATGAACGACCAACGCAAACGACGTTATCATCAACGCCAGCACAACCAGATGTCCCATCACAGACATCAATAAATTTTCAGAATTAAAAGTGTTAAAATTTAATTTCATCACTTATCCAACTGGGTGCGCAGACCCACGCGCTGGAACCCGGCGTCCTTTAATTTTCCCATAATAGACATAACCGCGCCATAGTCCGCACGACGGTCGCCATTTATCATTATCGTCAGTTGCGAATTTTCACCACGCATCGCAATCGCGCGCTTGACCACATCGTCGCGCGACAGTTGCTGTTGCCCGATAAAATAACGACCAGACGAATCAACACTGATTTGAATTGCGTGGTCGTTGCCTGTCAATGTCGTGTGACCAGCGTTGGGCAAATCTAAATCAATGCCCGTTGTCATCATCGGCGTTGTCACCATAAACACCGCCAACAACACCGTCATAACGTCAATCATTGGCGTCAGCGATATTGCAACATCAGAATTACGTTGTCTTCTGCGTGACATAATGCGTTTCCCCCTTTACTTGCGTGCGGCCTGCATTTCACGACGTGTGTCATCAAGGTTATCGTATAATTCATCTGCCTTTTTAATAAAAAACTGATACGCTATGGCCGCAGGAACTGCCGCAATCAACCCCAATGCCGTTGTTCCCAACGCCGTCGCCAACCCCGGTGCAACAACGCCGATTGACACAGACTGGTTCACGCCGATTGACGCAAAAGAATCCATAACACCCCAAATCGTGCCAAACAGACCGATAAACGGTGCAACATACGAAACCATCGCCAAAAACCACAAATTGCGTTCAAATGGACGCGTCAGACGATCCACAATCAGGTCTAGATTATCGCCACTTTTAATTTTAACTGGATTTTTACGCTGATAACGCCACAGGCGAATCTTTTCAATAATGATTGCCCAAGACATAATACTGGCCGCCACCAACACCAATGATATAAACAGCGTCATTATGTCGCCAGTGAACAAATTCAACAATGAAAAATTATTTGTCATTTGTCATTTCCTTTCTAGTTTTTGTTTTTCGTTATTTTCTGTAAAATTTGGTCAGGCATACGCTTGGGTCGCATATCGCCACCAATGTATGCCACAGTCAGGTTCAGTATAACATAAATTTCATCGTCACGCACGAACTTTTGTTCCAAATTCATTGACGCCGCACCAATGCGCGCGATGGTCGTTTCAACCACAAATTCGTCCCCCAGTTTCAGTGGCCGAATATATTTGATATTCAGTTCACTGACAACAAACCCCAGGTCGCCATCAGGATACACAATCCCGCGCAACATATTCATACGTGCGCGTTCTGCGATTTCAATGTATCGCCCGTGATACACAATGCCACCGGCGTCTGTGTCCGCGTATGCGATTGCAAATGGAAACTTATGAACGTTTGACATAATTTTGTTATCTTTCTTTGGTTTTATTGCCGGCGACGATACGTTCAACCACCGTTTCCGGAATCCGCTTTGGGCGCATATTATTACCGACATACACAGCCGTGCTTTTCATAATCGCACAGACCGTGTCACCGTGAATAAATTTCTGTTCCATCAACAATGCCGCCGAACGCAATTCGGTCACCGATGATTCCACCACCAGTTCATCACGAACGTGCAACGGACATTTATACTGCACCGATAAATCGCGAATTATAAATCCGATATCGTTATCAGGAAAGACTATTCCCTGCAACCAGTTTATGCGCGCACGTTCTGCGAATTCAATGTATCGTCCGTGATACGCAATTCCGCCTGCGTCTGTATCACAATACGCAACCGTAAATGGGAATTTGTGGATATTATATTCCACTGTTTTTTTTATTGGCATAACTTTATTTCTCCAACCCCAGGTGAGCGTATCCAGCGTCCGTAATAACACGCCCACGTGGCGTGCGCTGGACAAAGCCCAACTGCATTAAATATGGTTCAATTACATCTTCTATGGTGTCAGACGGTTCTGACAACGCCGCCGCCAGGTTTTCAATTCCAACCGGCCCACCAGCATAATGTTTAACAATCGTTGACATATACTCGCGATCAATTTCGTCCAGACCGCACCCGTCAATATGTAATTGGAACAGGGTGGTTTTAACGGTATCTGCCGAAATTGCATCACGCGACAGCGCACCTGCGAAATCACGCGCGCGTTTCAGCAATCTGTTGGCAATACGCGGTGTGCCACGCGCACTGCGCGCCAGCATCAATGCCGCGTCTGAATCAATCGGTGTCCCCAATATATTTGCACTGCGCATAACGATTTTTGCCAAATCATCTGGCGAATAAAACGTCAGGCGTAAATCAATTCCAAATCGGTCGCGCAACGGATTAGACAACAGTCCTGTGCGTGTTGTCGCCCCAACCAACGTGAACGGGGGCAGGTCAATACGAACGCTTTTCGCGGACGGCCCTTCGCCCAGCATAATGTCCAACTTGAAATCTTCCATTGCGGAATACAAAACTTCTTCTATGGCCGTCGGCAAACGATGAATTTCATCAATGAACAAAACGTCCATCGGTTCCAGCGCAGTCAATATTGCCGCCAAATCCCCTTGCTTGGTCAACATAGGTGCCGATGTTGCACGAAAATTTGTTCCCAATTCGTTCGCGACAATGTGCGCCAACGTCGTTTTGCCCAGTCCCGGGGGACCGTATAACAGGACGTGGTCCATTGCCTCAGACCGGGATTTTGCCCCCGATATAAACACAGACAAATTCTGTTTCAGCGCATTGTGTCCAATAAAATCAGACAACGAATGTGGCCGAATAGACGCCGCCATTTCATCGGGTATGTTTGGGTCCAGGAATCTGTTTTTATCTGCTTGCATAACTTACAACAACTTGTCTTCGGCATTTTCGCGCCCAACGTATGCCTTTAAATCATTATACATCTGACGCAGGTCTGCTGGTGCAGAATAATTCGCATCGGCATTTTTTACCCGGATTGTTTCCAGGTCAATTTGCGCCTGTTTCTTTAACACCTGGGTCAGGTGTGTGGCAAATGTCCGCGCGTCATCAGGTTCCATCGCCCCCTGTAATAACAGTCCGCGGTTCGGACGTGGCGACAAGAACGCGAAATCTGACACACTGGAATCGGGCGAAACCAGCGCAAACCCAGATATTTCAGGACGACGCATCATCGCCTGTAAAACATACCACGCGCCCAACTGATGTCCGGCCAACCAGATTTTATCGCTATCTTCGTTTTTATTCTGAATCCAGTCAATCACGGTTGCAATATCCAACATATTATCTGATGTTGTGCCGATTGCCCCTTCGGAATCATTGACCCCACGATAGTTAAACCGAACAACAGAAAAACCTATGTCCATAAACGCCCGAAACATCGCATACGACACACGGTCGTTCATGTGATGCTTTTGCCGCGGATTCCCAGACAGCACAACCGCCAATGGCGCGGACGGGACGGCTGATTTATGATAAACCGCGTGCAACTTGCCGGACTCGCCGGAAATAATGACATCTACCATGGTTTTTACCTTTCTGTTTTTACTTTTTCTCTGATTTCGCATTATAATGTAGAACAAACCAGTGGCAACTTGCAATAAAAATATTTTTGCTTTGACACAACCTGCGCAAATGTTCTAAGATTTATCTACGAGAGAACGAAAGGCTTTGATATGGCGAGATTTATTTTACCTGTAATAATCGCATCTGTATGCACAGTGACGGCATCTGCGCTGGCTGACGACGAAATTGTGTACGATAATTTTCAGACGATTTACACCGAAACCCCGGTTCAGTCCTATTATGCGTATCCAGACGACCCGAATTTTATTCCGGAAACGGAATTTATGGAACGCGCAGATAGCCTGGACTATGACCAGAACATAGTTGACGCCCGCGCAGCCGAAGCGCAGGCGCACCCCGGCGTTATCTTTGCAGACCGCCCAATGATTGTGTGTCGTAATTTTGGTTGCACGCGCCTGAACGAAAAGATTACACGGACGTTTTTGTTTAACAGTCTGGCCAATATGTTTATGATGAACGGCCACTCGCGCGTGTATATATGCGAAGCCGACCCGTTTTCGCGCGACTGTTTGCAATCGGGTATATCGTTCCCTGTGCGCAGTGGCATTGCCAATGCAATGGTAAAAATACCCAAGGCAACAATTTCCCAGGTCAATGTTTCAACCGGCCTGTCCAAGGCAACTGTTGGTATGACATACGAATTTTTGGTCAACGGGATTGAACGCCGTTGCGAACCGACAGTTATGGACATCGTCGTGCCAATCAATTCCCAGGCAACATTGTCCAATCGTGAATTTGCGTGCAATATGACCAGTGACGGCATCAGCAATGTGTCTTTGATGGTCAGCATTGACTATATTGATTTGGATTATGGTATCTTGGGCGGATATTATTCGCTGGGTATGCAGGGACCAACCACCGGGGGTGGTACAGGATACGCATTGTTCAAAACAGAATTTACAACAAACGGTATGGCGTTCCGCGCGGCAACTGATGACGACGTCGGCACAACCAGTGCCAGCAACCGTCTGCGCACAATCCGCCCGGGCGAATATGCTGTGGAACCTGTGCAGAAATAAATGAACAAGACCGTTCTGATTGTTGATGACGATGATGTATTACGCCGGGCGTTGGCGCACGGGCTGCAAAATAACGATTTTAACGTTATAACGGCTGATTCTGCCGAAATGGCTGGCGATGTGCTGGGGCGCATAACGGTTGACGCAATCGTGTTAGACCGAATGATGACCGGCACAGACGGACTGACGTTTCTGAAAACATTACGCGACGGTGGCGACGCGACCCCGGTTATAATGCTGACTGCGATGACAGGTGCCGAAAACGCGATTGACGGCCTGGACGCAGGGGCGAACGATTATCTGGCCAAACCGTTTCAATTACGCGAATTAGTATTGCGCCTGAATAATATGATGCGCAGCCGCACTGGGGCGACTGACACAACTATGCCTGACGGATTGGTATTCACAGATGATGAATTCTTCGTATCTGACCCCGACGGGAAACGCAGCATTTTGGGCCTGTCGGGCGAAGAAAAGAAATTATTGACCCATCTGACCCGTCCAATGGGCAATATTGCGCCGGCATCGCCGATGGTTGCAAAACGCTTGCGCATAAAATTAAATAGTGTATTATCCAACGTGGATATAATAACAATCCGTGGTCGTGGGTATAAATTGATATACACGCCCACTGCAAACAACAATGGTGATAAACAATGAGATTGATACCTCGCAGTTTTTTATGGCGTACGATTTTGATGATAACTGTTCCGTTGATTGTGGCCCAGATCATCGTTGCAAACGTGTTTTTTGGCAATCACTGGGATCGCGTTCACGCAACACTGGCGCGCACGTTGGCCGGCGAAATTACAACAATGATGAATTTTATGGACAATGGCGACAATGACGCACTGGCGTCAATGGCGCGCGACATTGGGATAAACGTATCCATAAATCAGCATTTGAACAGACCAAAGCGTAACGACAACCACTCGCGCGAGACGGGACGTCTGGCAACCGAATTGTCCAATCGCCTGAACCGGCCTGCGAAAATCTATATTGACAAAGACAAACGTCTGATGTTCGTTGACATTCCCACCAAAGAGGGCAATATCGCAACATTTGGCACATCGCTGTATCGCGTTTACTCTACCAGTACCGAGGTGTTTATTATCTGGCTGGTGGGTTCATTCCTGATTGTATTGTTGCTGATTTCGCCGTTCATCATACTGCACACGCGCAGCATACGCAGTATTGCCAAGGCAGCAAACCGATTTGGTCGCGGTCTGGACGCGCCTGGATTCAAACCGTCTGGGTCACGTGAAATTCGCGAAGCGGCCCTGGCTATGATTACGATGAAGGAACGTCTGAACAGATATAACCGCACACGAACAGATATGCTGAACGCGGTCAGCCACGACTTAAAGGCACCGCTGACACGTATGCGTCTGGCGGTTGAAACAGGCAGTGCGACAAACGACGAACTGATACGCGATATTGACCGTATGTCTGAAATGGTCAATGGGTATCTGGCGTTTGCGCGTGGTGAAATGCCCGAAATTGAACAGACAACCGAATTGCCTGCGATGTTGTTGCGCACCGCACGCGACGCGGCACCGGATAAAAAGATAGAAACCATATTCCCAGAAACACCGGCCCAGTTCTATGCACGGCCGATGGCACTGGCGCGCGCGTTTGGCAATATTATTGAAAACGCCGCACGGTTTGCGAAAAAGAAAATCAGAATTACCGAGGTTGACACCGCTGACCAAATTGAAGTCATCATAGAAGACGACGGACCCGGTATTCCAGACAGCAAAAAATCCGACGCGATGCGCCCATTTGTTCGCCTGGACAATGCACGCGGTCGCGACACGGGTGGCACAGGATTGGGCCTGTCAATCGCCCAGACTGCGATTGAAAATCACGGTGGCCAGATGTTCTTGGAAAACAGTGATTTAGGTGGCTTGCGCGTGCGCGTTGTTCTGCCGATATAATCAACAATTTTTTACGACGGGTATATAAAAATGAATTTGTATAAATATGTATCAGATGCAATAAACGACAAACTGGGCGTGGTGGTCAAACTGGACGTGCCACGCAACCGCGAATTTGGCGATTTTGCCACAAATGCCGCAATGGTTATGGCAAAAAGTGCCGGCAAAAATCCACGCGAATTGGCGGCCCAATTGTTGCCACGTCTGCGCGAATTGGACTTTGTTGCCGATGTATCTGTGGCCGGCCCAGGATTTATCAACATCAAACTGCGCGACGATTTTATTTGGCACGCCGCCGGCACAGAACAAAATCCACACGCCGACACTGCGATGAAAATTGACCTGGATTACGGTGGCTATAACGTGGGCAAGGCTTTGCACATCGGTCATCTGCGCACGACGATTGTTGGCGACACATTTAATCGTATTGCAAAATCGTTGGGACACACCACCAAGAGTTATAATCACATTGGCGACTGGGGCCGTCCAATGGGGTTGATTATCGCGTGGATTATGGAATACGGTATGCCTGACAATGCCACCGAATTAAACAAGATTTATCCTGCGTCAACCGCGCGCGCAAAATCAGATGACGCCTGGTTGGCACGCGCCAAAGAAATAACCGCAAAATTGCAATCTGGCGACGCCGAATGCAAACGCATTTATGACGCATTTATGAAAATATCGCTGGGACAAATGGACGCCGTATTACATCGTCTGAACGTATTGCCATTTGACGCAACAATGGGCGAACGTGGCGTTGCCGAATACGTCCCAGAAATGCAGAAAATATTGGAATCGCAAAATTTATTGACACTGGACGATGGCGCAATGATTGTGAATATCAAGCGCGACGATGACCGCGCACCAATGCCACCATTGATGTTCCGCACCAGTGCTGATACACAAACGTATGCGGCCGCCGATTTATCGGCAATATATTACCGCACAAAAACAGACAAACCTGACGTTATCGGCTACTTTACAGATTCACGTCAAAACCTGCATTTTCAACAGGTGTTCCGTGCCGCCCAGTTGGCAAAAATCACTGACGCAGAATTGTTCCACACGGGATTTGGCGCATTGACTGGCCCCGACGGCAAACCGTTCAAAACACGCGACGGTGATGTTGCAGAATTGCTGGACATTTTGGACACTGCACGTGACGCAGTGCGCGCCCGTATTGCCGACGCAGGCAAACAACTGGACGACGAAACGATTGACGCAATCGCGTTGGCCGCGGTAAAATTTAACGACCTGATTCACGACGTTCGCGCAGACTATGTCTTTGACCCGAACCAAATCACCAGTTTTGAAGGACGCACCGGCCCATACATATTATACACCGCCGTGCGATTGAATTCTGTTCTGCGCCGGGCAGGGAACACCCCAGACGCCGAACTGACCGAATTGACATCGGACGAACGCAATTTACTGATTGCCGTCTTGGACTTTGAACGCACCGTACAAAGCGCGTTTGACAATCGTGCCACTGACCAGATTGCGAACTATGCGTATGATTTGTGCCAGTTGATAAATTCGTTCTATCATAACTGTCCGATATTACGTGACGATGTCAGCGCATCTGACCGCGCGCGCAGATTAAAAATCGCCAGCACCGCGCGTAATACACTGGCCCAGGCAATAGATATGATGGGATTAAAAATTCCAAACGAAATGTAAATTTACAAAATCCCACAAATGTGGGATTTTTTATTTTACGCGAAAACACAAAATTGATATAATAATAACACCACCAATCCCGGAGAGAATTTTGAAACTGTGGCAAACCGCATTTTTTTTATTTATATCTGTGCCTGCGTTTGCCACCCAGACGATTGACCCACGTCAATATGTTGACTGGAAAACATATCCATATAACCAACTTGTTTTTTTGACATACGTGACGTCCGGGTTGGATTTCAACTGTACCGCACAATATGTCGCCCCCAACGTTATACTGACGGCGCGCCATTGCGTCACAACAAGCGCAAAATACGATGAATGGGCGCAAAAAAACAAAAAAGAATATATAATGTTTCTGGCCGACGGAACATCAACCACTGATATAGAATTGGAACGCTATGGATACGATAACGATTACGAAGACTGGGCATTGCTGCGCGTGACAAACCCCAAATTTTTCAGCAGAACCCCATTGCCAATGGTGCCTGAAACCACGACCGGAACCGTATCCAGTGTTGGGTTTGCCGAAATGCGAATTTTAACAGACGAAGAAATTGAAAAGTATCGTGATACACTGAACAATAATTGCCAAGGCCTTAGCGAATGTCCAGACGGTTGCGACGCAGATTGCCTGGCAAATGCGTTATCACTGTCGGATATGGACCCAAATTACAACGCGAATTATAAACTGGACGGTTCAACATATAAAGTTCGCGTGAACAGACTGAAAACGCACCATAATTGCCAGATTGTTGAATACAATGGTTCGGTGCCGTCTTCGTGGAATTCTGGGGAATCACGCTTTCTAAAATTTCGTTCAACGTGCAGAACGTCTAAAAATGATTCTGGTGGGGCATATATAAATTCTGACAATGTCGTCCGGGCAATAATTTCATACGGCCGTGGCAATATTACAAGCCCAGATGAAAAATTCAGGGATTGGCCACAACCGGTTGAAACGGATTTATATAACGCGTTCAAAACACTGGCTGGGAAACTGGCGACCACGGAAACAAATGCAACACCAGCAAAAACCGACGCGTCCGATGATGACGACAGCCAAACCGGACTGTCGGTCGTGCCAGTTGTGACGGACGATGCGCCATCTGATAAAACATCTGATGCGACGCCCCGCGCATCACAAATAAAACGGCAACTGGCGACGACGGGCGCAGAAATAACTGCTGCGGTCAAACGCGGAAACCTGACGGCGGAACAAACATTTGATGTATTGTTCAACATTTCAAACTATCAGGTATTGCAACGACAATATAACGAAGCACTGGCGCGCGAACAGTCAACGGCGAACAAACTGCTTGGTGGGCTGACAATGGCGGCAACTGGCATCGGGGGCCAAATGCTGGCCAGTGGCCAGGCCGAACAACGCGCCGACGAAAACGCAGAACGCGATATGCGCGCATATCTGGCGACATTTCACTGTGATTATGGCCAGGGCCGAAATATCATCGGTGGCGAAACAAATATTCAACTGCCTGGGGGCAACGATTTGGCGCAATACGTGACCGAATACAAACAACTGGCCACGTCATTGAAAGCGACCAAGGACGCACTGGGATTGGCCCCGGGTCTGGAATCAGAAATAATTTCGGATTCTGCAACCACGGGTCTGTATGACAACGCCGGCACAGGTCGCACCCAGGGTGCATTTACATCATTATCGCGCGCACTTACAGACAACACCAGCACCGACGCCCAAGATTGGGCCACACAAAAATCCGACGCGAATACGAAAACCAAAACCGGATTGACCGTTGGTGCCACTGGCGCAGGGGCAGGGCTGGTCGGCAACGTCGTTATCAACGACATTTTGAAATCTGATAAAAAATCTGGGGCGGATAAAACCACCGAATAAATATACGGTATTATAATACCGCACGGTTTTTTCTTGACATTTCTGGGGCATTGCGTCATAATACGTGCGCTAAATTAAATAACCATACAAGGGAAAACAACAATGGCAGCGACAAAATCGTTAAAAAAGTGTGAATTGGACGCCAAATGGTATCTGATTGACGCGACTGATTGCACGCTGGGACGTTTGGCGGCATTTACTGCGAACATCCTGCGCGGCAAGAACAAGCCAACATGGACACCGAACATGGATTGCGGTGATCATGTTATCATTATCAACGCAGACAAGGTTGCAATGTCTGGGAAAAAGGCCGACAAGACAAAGTTCTTTTGGCACTCTTTGTGGACTGGTAGCATCAAAGAACGCACACTGGGCCAGATGCGCAACGAAAAACCAGAACAGTTGGTTTTCAACGCAGTTAAACGTATGATGGGCCGCCGCACAGCGGTTGCATTGGCAAACCAGCGTTTGACCAAACTGCACGTTTATGCTGGTGCGGAACACAAACACGCCGCCCAGAAACCAGTTGTTATCAATTTTGCCGAATTGAATCGTAAAAACAAAAGGGGCGAATAATGACAGAAACAAAAAAGACTGCAACAGCAGCAAAGACCGCAAAGAAAGCCGCCCCGGCGAAAAAAGCAACTGCCGCCAAGGCTGTGGCCGCCGATGTGAAATTAAACGGCGCAACATACGCAACCGGCAAACGTAAAGATTCCGTTGCACGCGTATATTTGATTCCGGGCAAGGGCAACATCTTTGTCAACGAAATCCCAGCCGACAAATATTTTCGTCGTCCAGTATTGCAGATGATTATCGCACAACCGTTTGGTGTCACCAAACGCGAAACTGCGTATGACATTCACGCAATGGTTATGGGTGGCGGTTTGTCTGGCCAGGCCGGTGCCGTTAAACACGGTATTTCCAAGGCCCTGGAAAAGATTGAACCAGAATTGCGCCCAGCGTTAAAGGCCGCAGGCTTCTTGACACGCGACAGCCGCGTTGTTGAACGTAAGCACTTTGGTCACCACAAGGCGCGTCGTTCAACCCAGTTCAGCAAACGTTAATATTTGCGAACAATTCAAAATCCCGCCAAAAGCGGGATTTTTTTATTATTGCGTTTATAAAAAAAGCGTGTAATAATCACACGGCAATTACATTTTAGGGGAACAATATGTTTACAAAAGAAAAAATCAAAGATTTGCATTATTCCGTGAACGGAACAATTTCTGCGGCTGATGTCCAGGCCGCAGCCGACGAAATTTTGACCGAATACGGCAAAACCGCAAAAATGCCTGGATTCCGTCCGGGTCATATTCCATTGTCTGTTTTGCGCCAAAAATTCAACGCATCGGCAACATCCGAAGCGGTGGACAAACTGATGAACAAGGATTTGAACGACTTTGTCGCTGACAAGAAAATCCGTTTGGCCGGCGCACCCAAGGCTGATTTGGCTGGTTGGGAATTTGGCAAAGACGTTGAATACTCATTGGAATTTGATATTTTGCCAACATTGCCTGCAGTTGACTTAGAAAAATTCACCGTCACCAAGAAAACAACAACCCTGGACGAGAAGGAAGTTGATTCTGCGATTGAAAACCTGCGCAAAAGCCGCAGCACCGCTGAAAAACAGGCCGACACATACAAGGCCGCCGATGGCGACACCGCAGTAATTGATTTCAAGGGCTTTATCGGCGACGACGCATTTGAAGGTGGCGCAGCAGAAAAACATCACCTGATTTTGGGTTCTGGCGCATTTATCCCAGGATTTGAAGACCAAATCATTGGCCACAAAGCAGGCGACGAATTTGACGTCAATGTTAAATTCCCAAAAGAATATCACGCAGACAATCTGGCCGGCAAAGACGCACGCTTTGCTGTCAAGGTTCACGAAGTTCGCAAGCATATTTTGCCGGAATTGACCGACGAATTTGCCAAGACTGTTGGCCAGGAATCTGTTGACGCGTTGCGCGAACACATTCGTAAAATCTATAACGACCAGTATGCCGAAGCGGCCCAACGCGATATGCGCAATGAATTGTTGGACATCTTGGCAGACAAGGTTAAATTAGACCTGCCAGAAACATTGGTTGAACAAGAATTGACAATGGCAAAATCTGAACACGATCGCGTTCACGCGAATTGTGGCGATTGCAAATCTGACGACCACAAATGGGACGACAAAAAAGAACGCAAAGAAGCCGAACGCCGCGTTAAACTGGGGCTGATTTTGGCCGAATGGGGAACCCAGAACAAAGTAGAGGTCACACGCGACGACCTGCAACAGGCAGTCTGGGCCGAGGCGTCACGCTATCCAGATCCAAAACAGGTTTTTGATTTCTATAACAAGAATCAAAACGCATTGGCAATGTTGCGCGGTATGATTTTTGAACGCAAGGCATTGGACGCAATGTTGACCCACGTCAAACAAAAAGAAAAAACGGTAAAGCCCGAAGAATTATTCCAGGCTGCACCTGTAAAATAAAAAAACGCCCGTTTGGGCGTTTTTTTATAACCGTTTGTATTGCGACTATCTGACGTTTTGTTCTTTCTGGGCCGCCAAATGTTTTAAATCACGACGGTGCAGTCCAACAAACGCCGCCCCTGCAACACCAGCGTGCAATAACCAAACCGCCAATGGCGACGTATAATCTTCTTTATTACAGACCTTTTGGAATTCATCGTTGGATTCTTCTGTGTCAATCCACGAATTGTCATAATACCAATCGCCGTCATCGTTCAAAGGAATGCGTCTGCCACTTTCTGTTTTAATATAACGGCCAGCAGGGCGATATTCATACGACGTGTATGACATATGTTCTGGGTTCGGATTCAGTGAATACGCACACTCAAACCGATGGGCCAACGACGCATCGTCCATAAAATACGCGCCTTTGTTCGGCATAAAATGCGCTGCAACACCAATCAACGGCACAACGACCGCGCTGGTTAAAACTGATTTTGCAATATTTTTTCCAGTATTCATACGAATTTCCTTTGTTTGATTTGTATGACATTGTATCACTAAATATAATTTTGTCAACTGTTATATTACAACTTGATTTTGCGAAAAAATCCAGGTATAATCAGGGCGATTTTGCGGGTGGGCGCATTATCAATCCGACTAACCCCACAAGTCCCCCAATGCTAAGGGTGGCAAACTTTGTATGAAATTTTCTTATGAAAGATTTATCCAAAGATTTATTTAATCCTATCTCTGGCGAAGATTTTGTCCAGATGTTTGACAAAAACTATGGCACACAGGAAACTTTGCAGGGTTATGCAACCAAGGGAACTGTCAAAGACATCCGTGGTGATTTCGCAATGGTTGACGTTGGCCTGAAATCCGAAGGTCGCGTTCCATTAAAAGAATTCGGCGCATCTGTCCCGGCTGTTGGCGACATCATTGACGTTTTTGTTGAACGTTATGAATCCCGCGAAGGCACAGCAGTTCTGTCTTATACCAAGGCGCGTGCAGAAAAAGCGTGGAAAGACCTGGAAAAGACCGTTGCCGATGGCATTGACCCAGAAGGAACAATCATTGACGTTGTCCGTGGCGGTTATACCGTTGACCTGGGCGGCGTGTTTGCATTTATGCCATCGTCCCAGGTTGATCACAAACCTGTTCGCGATGCAAAATCGTTGATTGGCCTGAAAGATAAATTCCGCGTTTTGAAAATGGACGCATTGCGCACAAACGCAATCGTATCACGTCGCGCGATTCAGTCTGATTCCATCGCCGCAGCACAACGCGAAGCGATGAAGAACATCACACTGGGCGCCGTCATAGAAGGCACAGTCAAGAACATCACAGATTACGGTGTGTTTGTTGATTTGGGCGGTATTGACGGTTTGCTGCACGTGACAGACCTGTCTTGGAAACGTGTAAATCACCCACGCGAATTGGTTCACGTTGGTGAAAAGATCAAGGTCAAGGTTATCCAGTTTGACCCAGAATCACATCGTATTTCGCTGGGCGCAAAACAGTTAGAAGCAGACCCATGGGATACTGCATCACGCGCGTTCAACGTTGGCGACACAGTATCTGGCAAGGTTTCATCAATCACCGATTATGGTGCATTTATTGACCTGGGCAACAATATTGAAGGTCTGGTTCACATGTCTGAATTGTCCTGGACAAACAAAAACATCCACCCCAGCAAGGTTTTACAGGCTGGCCAAGATGTCAACGTTGTCGTTTTGGGCATTGACCAGGAAAAACGCCGTATTTCGTTGGGCTATAAACAACTGCAACCAAATCCATGGAAACAGTTCGCAGAAACCCACAATGTTGGCGATGTTGTGACTGGTCCAATCAAGAACACAACCGAATTTGGTCTGTTTGTTCAGTTGACCCCAGAATTGGACGGTATGGTTCACATTTCCGACCTGTCTTGGAACAAATTGGACGAAGAAGAATTGAAAAAATTCGTTCGCGGCCAAGAAGTGACAGCGAAAATTTTGGACATCAATCCAGAAAAAGAACGCGTCACACTGGGTATCAAACAGTTGACCGAAGGTGCGGATAACAAAAACGTCGCTATCAAGAAAGGCGCAGTTGTTTCCGGCACGGTTTCTGAAATCACACCAGATGAATTGATTTTGGCGTTGCCAAATGAAATCCGCGGTGTAATTCGTCGCACAGACCTGTCACGCGAAAAAGCGGAACAGGACACCAGCAAATTCAAAGTGGGCGACACAGTTGAAGCATCTGTTGTTTCCGTAGAAGACAACACTGTTAAACTGTCAATCCGCGCATTGCAGGTGACCCTGGAAAAACAGGCCGTCAAAGAATACGCCAACCAGGCCGACAGTGGCTCGGTATTGGGCGACATCTTGGGTGCTGCGATTGAAAACAGCAAAAAGTAATTTACGATTGTAAATTATTCCTAAATCCCCGACGTCCTTGTCGGGGGTTTGTCTTTATGATATAATGGATATGCTATGAAAAAAGATTTGATTGTTTTAATGGGCGCGCCGGGCGCAGGCAAGGGGACGTTTGCCCGAATGCTGTGTGGGCGTAAAAACTATTGCTATGTTGAAACAGGCGCACTGTTGCGAACGCTGCCACCTGACAGTCCAATCGGCCAAATGGTTGCACGGGGCGAATTGGTCCCAGATGATGGATTGTTTGATTTAATGCACGAAAAAATTTGCAGTGGTACCGACGTATTACTGGACGGATTTCCACGCACACTGTCCCAGGCACAGTGGTTGGTCAAATCATACGCAAACGAATTTAATATCCATATAATCTATCTGGACATCCCAGAAAGCGTTATTGAACACCGTCTGGACAAACGTCACGCCGACGGCAGCACGCGCGCAGACGACGCAAATGCCGCGATTGTTCATCGTCGCATAACAACGTTTTGGAATATCACAATCCCTGCGATTGAGTGGTTGCGTAATGCGCCCGGGATAAAATTCAGCGACGTTGACGTCAGTGCGCCGGGGCCAGACGAAAACTTTGCAAACATTATTGCTGCATTGGAACAATAAAAAAAACGCGTCAATGACGCGTTTTTTTACACAATTCTGCGCCGGGCAATGGTGAAAAACGCAAACCCCAACAACAATATCATTATCGCCAAGAATATCACCAGGGACGTACTGTCGTATTCTGCAAACGGCAGTTTCATATTCATACCGTAATATCCAACAACGACCGTTGGCACCACCAGAATAATATTCCACATCGTTAAACGATTGATGTATTTATTTGAATCCATATTGATGACGCTTTCAAATGTTTCTTTGATAGATTTTAACATCTTGCTGTATGATGTCACAACCTCGGTCGCCTGGAACAATTCAATACGTGCATCTTCTATCAATTCAGCCGCATCTTCGTTTTTGATAAACCCACGCATTTTTTCCAATTTATCCAGCACGCTTACATTGCCCTTGATTCCAGCCATATACAGGGTATAACTGTTTTCAACCTCTAACAATGCCATCAGGTCACGACGATGAATCCGGGCGTTCAACGCCTTTTTAGATTCCAAAACGCGTTTATTTAATTCCTTTAAGAAACGCAGATACGATTCCGCAATATAATATATGATGTTTAAAATAAATTCTTCGCGCGATGTTTTTTCATCTTTTTTTATCTTGTCCAGCAAATCACACCGCTTGCGACAAACGGTAATAACACGCGTTGCAGAATAAATGATTGATAACGGTTCTGTGTGCCACAGCGTATCTGTTTCGCGATTGATAATCGGGAAACGCACAATAATAACCTTGTAATCATCTTCCAGTTCCAGGCGTGGCTGTTCATCAGGGTCCAAGATGTCCGATATAGTATCCTCGTCAATCTTGTATTTATTTTGCAGTTTTTCAAAATCTTCGTGATCAGGGTTCCCAACGTTCACCCAAGAGAATGATTTTAATTTTTCAGTCACAAACACGGCCATTCTCCTTGTTCTGTAAATCGTGAATATTTTACACCAGTTTTAACAAAAAATCAAATGAATCTGGGAATTTATACCGATGTTTTTTTGCGTGTAAATCTGCCAAGATATCCTTATGACTAGGCTAACAAATTCTTTTACAATCGCGCGCTATATTTTGTTGGGGCTGGGGATTTTAATTGTCGCAATAATTTTACTGTGGATAATATAACACCGCCCATACGGACGGTTAAATTTTTGGTCAGGGTGACAGGATTGTCATACGGACGGTTAAATTTTTGGTCGGGGTGACAGGAATCGAACCTGCGACCCCTTGCACCCCATGCAAGTACTCTACCAGGCTGAGCTACACCCCGAACGCCGACAAATATAACCTATTTTTTTGTAAAAAACAATCTTTTTATTCCCTGTGAATTCATGCATATTGTCCGCGTCGCACCACTGAGGTATCATCATAGATGTCCGGACAAACAATCAATCAACCAAAAGGATTACAATATGTCAAAAACAGAAAAGAAAATGTATAAATGCAAACACTGTGGTGAAATGCACAGCGAAAAACACCCACACCCAGAATGTGACAAGAAAACTGGCACAAAATAGCAATTCCCACACAATAACGTCGGTCGTCCCAGACCGACGTTTTTTATTATTGGACACTATAAAATATTTTATGCTTGCACGAATCGGAAAAAAGTTACTAGTATTGCGCATATCGGTTAAACCTAAACGGGGGTATGTCCTATGATTGTGGGTATTGGAATTGACTTGGTTGAAAGCGGCCGTTTCTTGGATTGGTCCGCATTTAAAAAACAGCGCATATTTACAAAAAAAGAATTGGAATATGCCGACACGGATAACGCGAACGCTGAAAAGCATTTGGCAAATTTCTGGGCGGCACGCGAAGCGTGCTTAAAGGCACTGGGGACAGGATTCGGCGAAGACATCACGTTTTCTGACGTATCGGTTATTCACAATGATGCCGGACGGCCTGAATTACTGATTGCCGGTGGCGCACGCGCCGCATTAAAAGAACTTGCCGGTGGCGACGCGGTTGTTCATCTGTCTATTACAGACCAAGATGATTATTCCGCAGCAATCGTTGTAATTGAAAAGATTTAAAAACAAACGCCCATTTATTTGGGCGTTTTTTATGATAAAAAACGCGCCGTTTGGCGCGTTGATTTTTACTTTAACGGCGCAAAGCACTCGCCCGTGGTTTCCGAACAGCAACCTGTCTGGCCACCACCTAAATCCGAATAAACTTCGCCAGCGCAGCAACCGTATTTGTCTGGTTCTGTGCCATCGTCACAGGTCACCCCACCAGATGCTGTCGTATCATCGTCCGACGTATTTTGATACGTCGTCGCTGTTGTTGTTATTTCAGTATCATACGACGGGGACGCAACAAACATTTTTTCCTGTTGCGACACGTTATACGCAGGTTTTGACGCAATAATTTCTTCTTCGCTGATTACTTTCTTGGGTTCTGGTTCAACAACCACCGGTTCGGGTTCTGGTTCTTGAACAACAGGTTCCGGTTCTGGTTCTGGCACGACCGCCACAGGTTCGGGTTCTGGCTCAGGCTCTGGTGCGACCGCCACAGGTTCTGGTTCAACCTCGGCCGGGGTTTCTTCTGCAACTGTCACAGGTTCCGTTTCAATGAACGGCGAATCTTCCACCACGTTGGTTGTTTTTTCAACCGTCTGGACCGGGGCAGTTGTTTCCAGTTCTGGCACACTGTCGCCATTGCGTTTCTGATACAGCCACAGTGTGAATATGGCCAATACAATCAGAACAATCAACATCAGATAATACACCTTGGACGGTTTTTGACGTGTTGTATCACCGCCAACTGGCGCAACATTGCCCGAAATCGGCGACACAGGACGACCACCACCTGACACAGGTGCAACCGGCGCAACCGGTGCGACTGGCTCAGGGCGTGATTCTGGCGTTGCCATTGGTGTGGCCTGTTGCGTTGGTGTCAAACTGTCCAAAACGGGCGCACTGGGGGCCGGCGGAATATTTGAAACCGGCGCATAGTTGTTATTCGCATCTTCATCGTGCAACGACACAGGTGGCACAAACGACATTGGCGACCCGGTCTGGGGCGCAGATGTATATTCTGGAATCGGCGATGGCGCGCTGGGGGCCGGTGTATTTGGCACTGCGGCCGATGACGGCGTATCAAATTCTATGGGTTTGAACGCGATTTCTTCGTCCAGTATTTCTGGGTCTTTGTCAAATAAAGGTTTTACTTCTTCGTCGGCCATCTCTTTTGCCTTTGGTTCATTTGTTGATTGTTTTATTACAATTTCTGTATTTTGTTCTGGTTGCACCAGGGGCAGGGGCGCATCCGCCACCGGCACAGGTACATTTTCGTTTTCGTGGACGGGAACAATCGCCATTGCGTTTTCAGACGCCACTGTATTCGCAGGAATTGTTGTCGTCACCGCCCCAGATTTTTCCCCGGGCGCACTGTCCAATATTTCACGCGCCAGGCGTGCGTCTTCTTCGGCCACTAACAGGCGTCGCCGGGCATTGGCCAGGCGTCGCCGCGCACGGCGTATTTTTTCGTTGGTGGCATCTATCTGTGATTCGCTGCGCAAAATCTTGGACGCAGATTGTTTTGTTGGTTCGCGCCCAATAGATTTCTTTTGCTGGGACAATTTGGCCCGCAGTTCACGCAAGCGCACCTGTAATTCAGCGACGCTGTCGTTTGTCCGTGCGATTGTTTCGCGCGCCGTATCCGCCGCCGCATTTGCCGCATCCAGACGTTCACGCGCATTGCGCTGGACTGCGACATGACGAAAATTCACCAACATCCGCAACGCCGACGCAATATCCGCCCCATCGTCATACGCACGTATCAGACCGTCATACGCAGACAGTGCGTGATATTCCACGTCCAGTTTTTGGTATTTATTATCCTTTTTGGGACGCACGGTTTCCAAATCCACGTTCCAATCGTTTGCCAATACGTCGTCCCACTTGCGTCCATCGGGCGCATCAATTACCAATAAAACATTAGGCTTGTCCGCGGCAACCGTGTAATCCAGCACAAACACCAAACGTCCTGTGTCATCATAGTATGCCCGCAGGTCATTTCCGGCAATTTCATACTGCCGCATTGTTAAAAGATTTTCTCTCTCGTTTGGCATTTACGCATTTCCCCCACAATCTGGAAATTATTTTTTCTTTGGCGGTGTAAATTGATATGCCTGTTTACAGTGTTCATAGCAATATGGTTTTCCAACGAACACCGTTTCACCACAAAAATGAAAGTTTTCAGAATCCGGATCGCCGATTGGCCAACGACACTGATTTGGTTTCAAATTTGCCATTTCCAACGAATGTTGAATTATCCGCTGGTGCATTGCCAGTGTTTTACTGCTGCTGGTCTTGGACTTGCTGGCCTGGGCCGGTGTTGCCGTAACAGGTGTTTTTTTCGCAGGCGTCGCCGTTGCCTTTTTCGGGGCGGTGGTCCCGGCCTTTTTAGTTGCACCGGTTTTTGTTGGCGTCACCGTCTTTTTGGGTGTCGCAACAGGTTTCTTTGGCGCAACCTTTTTAGCAGGCGTCGCAGCCTTGGCCACCGATGTTGTTTTTTTGGTTGTCGCCGCCTTGGCCACCGGCGCAGATGCGACACTGGTACCACCGGCCTTGGAATTCCAGCCCAAACGGTTTAATTTACCAACAACTGCATTTTTACTAAGCCCCAGGCGTTTGCCAATTTCAGACGTGGACAAACCCTTGCCCATCAGGCCCTTTAATTTTTTCAGTGTTGCGTTATCCCAACCTTTGCTCATTTTATATCAATCCTTGTTATACTTTTATGATATAATTCTATCACAGTTCCGAATCGAAAGGCAAGGGGGAAAAATATGTTTGGGCAAATCTTTTTCATTATTTTATTGGCAATCGCATTGTGGTGCGCGTGGCAAATATCTGTGGCCGATTTACGCCGTCGGATAATCCCAGACGCGTATTTGTGGCCACTGTTGTTGATTGGTGGGGTGATTGTGACCTGGTCACCGTTTTGGCCGATTGGACCGTATATGGCCACCGCCGGGGCGGCGTTTGGGTATGGATTGGCCGCAATCGTCGGATTTATATTTGACTGGGTGCGTCGTCGCAAGAATCCCGACGCAGACACCCCGATTGGTATGGGCGACATAAAACTGATTGCCACCGGTGGTTTGTGGCTGGGCGCCCAGGGATTAGGCTTGGCATTGATATTTGCGTGCATTGGTGGCGCGATTTGGGCCCGTGCAAAGCATAAACGCTATATCCCATTTGCACCGTTCTTTATTGGTGGGGCAATTTTGGCTTTAATCATAACTGCTTTTTTGATATAATAATCTTAATACAAGGGGATTATTAAATGAGAATGTATTTAACCGCTGCTTTCTGCTGTATGATTACACTTGGTGCCGGGGCGGCAACACAATATACAAATTCTGCGCCAAAGCCTTTGTCATCCCAGGGGCTGATTCAGAACGTTCAAAATTATTCTTCTAATCCGTTTTGGTCCCCAGACAGTCCGTATAACCAACGGATGCCACAACCCGTATATGTCCAGGGGCTTGACGTGTCCACGGGCGACTGTCAACGGGTTGTATCGGCGTTGGTTGCGTCATACTGTGCCACGAACAACAACTGTTTGGATATTCAACTGGACGACGCACGTCCAGCACTGACCGTTCAGTTGGCCAATATTTCTGGTCATAACTATGTGACACCGTGCGCTGGGTTTATTGATTCTGAATTCAAAACATATCGTGATAATCATATAACGGCCGCCCCCCAGGAAAATCGTGTGGTTGCATTTCCGACGGCGTCCCAGCCTGTCACAACCAATGACGCCCCCCAGATACAAATGCAAAATCCATACACAATAACGGCACCAGACTGGCTGATTGAAATGAAGGAACGCGAACAAGAATTAAAAAAATTTCAATCACAAAACAGCAATGGCTCAGACAAAGTGTCCAAGGCGGATTTTCCAACAACTATTGCTGACGTTTCATTTATAGACCGTATGGAAAACGCCACGGCTGGATACAAACCGTTCAAGGACGCGTCTGCATATCAACAGTTAAAACTTGAATCCGAAGAAACATATCTGGAACGGATGCGGCAACGCAAAGAAATGCTGGCCCAATTACAGGCCGCCGCGGCCGAGGCGCAAACAACAATTACACCTGAACAAAAGCAACAAATTATCGCAAAAATATCCGAGGCGTTAAAGGCCGCGCAGAAATGAATTTGCTGAAAAAATTTTTTTCGGTTTTAGTATTTTCCGTGTTTCTATGCACGGGCGTTCGCGCAGATGACGTATCTGCGGATTGCAAACAATACACCGATTGCGACGCATTAGCCGCCTGTGAATTATATACCGAGGTTGAACGTGCGCTGAGTGGTATGAACACCGACTATAACGGGGCAGTTGCGCGCGCCGCGAAAAGTCTGCCGAATTGTGCAAACTATCCCGACAAATTTAAAAACAATATTGACGTCACGGTGTCAGACACGCCCCAGGTTCGTTTGACGATTGATTGGTCTGTGGTTCGCCAACGTATGAACGAAACACAATCTGGCGACACGACGAATTCTGGCGACACAGCAAGTGCCGATACCCAGCCCGTTGCGACAACCGCCCAATCGGCCGATGCAGAATTGATAAACCATATCGTGAACCAGGTTTTTGGCCCAGATAACAAGGCCCAAGAAGCGTTCTTTACCGCCTTGGCCAAGGCGTACATTGCCGCAAACAAGGCCGACCAAACCGCCCGATTAAACGATGCATTTGTCATTGATTTCTTGGGCAAGGGCAACAATCTTGATAAATATAAATCCGGATTGATTGGTTTAACCGGCACCGATAAAGATACCCAGTTGGGCATTGACGTCACCTGGGACGATGTTTTGATTGCAATATCCAACGTCTTGGACACTGCGACGGCACCGCGTGGCGCATTGGTATGCGAAAACAATCGTTCATGGCAAATGGGCATTGATTTGGTTGGTTGGGCGGCGACAATCGTTGCAGCGGTCTTGACCATTTATTCTGGGGGCGCAGGTGGCGTTGCTGTTGCGTCGGGACGCGCTGCGGTTGGGGCTGGTCTGCGCGCCGCGGCCAAGGGCATTGCAAAATTCGGTGGCAAGGCAACTGCAAAACAAGTGGCAAAAAAGGGTTCCAAACAACTGGCACGGTCGGCCATAAAACTGGGATTAAAAAAGGATATGCGTGGTTGGGCAAAATACAAAGGCAAAGGCGTATTAAAAACCGGCGTAAAAAAATATGTCAAGGCCGTTGGCGCAAATTTAAAAACAAAACGTGCCATACTGGCCAATGCAGGGGCGGCGGTATATTTGATTGGGGGTGCCGCCGTTGCCAATAATACAACCGCCGGAGCAATTTACGGATTGGTGGAAAGCGAACTGAGCAAAGATTACGTAAATTGCCGGGGCCTGGACCACAAAGAAGGTTGCTATACCGTTTGCGGCGACGGCAAGGGAACAGACGATTTAAACACCAAAGCATTAAAACCAGTTCTGGGGAAAACATATTGCGTAAATGAAAAAGACTATGCGTTATACGAAATAACGTCCAGTGGCGGACGCGGCAAGCCATTACGTATGACCCAGGCACAATGGAAAACAATCAAACAGAAAATCAGTTCTTCGGTCAAAGACCGGGGCAACTGCGACTACAACGAAGACGATATTGATATGTATGTCGGATTCTTTATGCACGATCCTGATACACTGGAAGCGTCTGACCAGACCCTGATTATAGAGGATATTATACGACTGGATGATTAAAATTCTGTATGCGATTTTATGTGTTTTTTACATCAGCGTTGCAAATGCGGCGGCGATTGATGTGCCAACGGCGCAAATTGACACACCTGATTTTGTTTCAGCCGACGACATCTTGAACCGCACCCCTGATGACACAAAATGTGCGACCGCGGCACTGGCAAACGCATTGGCGCAAACCGCAAACAGTGTATCTGAATCAGATTCCGAACAGGTTATTCAACAGTGGATTCATTCAACGTTTTCATCGGCCGACGTTTTAACAACGGTGCTGGCGTGTCCAGAAATCGCGGGGGCAGATGACGCGGAATCAATAAAGTTTTTGCCAATTAAATACACGTTCCCTGGGGGTCGCGAAATTGTTATAAACTATGAAACCCAGCCCAAGATTTTGAAACAACGTCTGTTGCTGGCAACCAAACGTGGTCTGAACAACACAGACCCCAGCCCACGCATTGACGACAGTTCTGTTTGGACAAACATTGACCCGGCATGGTATGCAATAATGGTTGTGCAACATGGCGCATTGGACGAATTTGCCGCCCGTGGTAAAAACCACACGATTTCATTGCAGTACATCAATGATAATATTGATGACCTGTATCCGAAAAACGGTGCCTGTACCAGTCGCAGCGCACTGGCAAACGATTATGATTTCATAAACATTGCTATGCATAACACGGTTGGATTGGGTGACGACGATACAAACGATTACTATGTTGCCGGCGACATAAACCTGCAATGGATTTCATATTTGGAAATTGCACTGGATGTTGTAATCACCGTTATAACATTGGGCAGTGGGACCGTTGTTCTGGGCGCAACCAAGGCCGCCCGTGCATCGCGCGCGTTAAAGGGACTCGGCACAACAATTAAAACATTATCTAAAACAGAAAAGGTTCGTGACTATGTTCGCATCTCTCAGCGATACACACGCGCCGCCGAAGAATTAAAGAAAATTGACCGCGCCAAAGACGCCGCTGCATACGAACGCAAATCGGCCGAAATAAAACGCCTGGGCGAAAATATGCGCACAATGGAACAAACCGAAGAAGATGTAAAAAAATATAAAAAGGCCACCAAGAGTTTTTCAGAAATCAACAAATACCGTCGTAATTTACGCAGTCTGCGCACACCACAACGCGGCAACATTATCGCACGTGGCTGGCGTGCATTACGTGCGGCAAACACTGGAAACAAAACACTGTCGCGTGGCGCACGCATCGCACGCAGCAGCAGTACATCAGGTCGGATTCGCGATTGGCTGTTTAATTCAACAATGCGCAATATGGGAATGCTGGCCAAGGTAGAGGCCGCAGGCGGTCTGTTATACGGCGCACTAAAATTTGCCGGCGATATGTATGACTGGACCGAAACCAGCACTGGCGAATTTACAAACAATGTTGATTTTGCACCACTGTTATTATTGTCGGCCGACGATTTACAGGGGCAAGAAAACGTTGTAAATTATGGTATGTGGCTGATGTGGCTGGGCGACAGCATCAGTGCCGCAGACGACGACGCCGCGTATTTACAGGCAATGGATACCGCAACAAAATTTCACCAAGACCTGTCTGAACTCCAAGACGAAAAAAACGAATACCCGTGCGACATAGATATTTATGTTGTCCGTCCAATTATGCAAAATCCAGGAACAGAAAACGCCGCGATATATTATCTGATAATGAACGACGAACCGTGGACAACACACCAAGACAAATAATGACTAAACTGATTACAATTTTAACCACCGTTTTATTTTCCGCACCCGCATTTGGGGCCAGTTTGCTGACTGGCGAATCTTTTCCAAAAACCATTGCGGATACAAGTTTCGTTGACCGTATGGAAAACGCGACCGCCGGATATGAACCGTATGGCGATGCGTCTGCATACGACCCATTGTCACTAGAGGCCGAAGCAAAAGAATACGAACGTCAAATGAACCGTTTGCAGGCCATCGCAGACCGCGACGCCCAAACAATGTCACCGACGGCATACTGCAATAAATATCCAACCGACAGCGAACGCTGTCCACAAAATTCATCAACGTTTCAAAATACTGAAAACATTGGGAACGCCCCACAACCAACAACCGTGGCACAAACCACAAACACAACTGGTGCGCAACAAACAACGCAACCGACAACAACGGCCCAAACAACCACCGCCGAAAAACCCCAGCCAACAGTAAATCTGGCCCAGCAAAAACCGACCCCAACTGGGGCCAAATACAACAACCGTTTGCACGGATATAAATGCACACCACCAGAACGCAGTAATTATTGGTCAAACAAAATTTATACTTCTGGGAAATACGAGTCCATTGATTCGGCGTTTGAAAAAGGAATGATTACAATTTTCCGCAAAGAGGGCGGTTGTGGCAAAATTCCTGGCGACAGGGGCGGATATACCTGTTATGGCATTTCGTCGGTAGCCAACCCTGACGTAAATATGAAAACTTTGACCCGTGCCAAGGCCCAGGATATTGCATACGGCCGCTATTACACAGATTACCACCTGGAAAAACTGCCTGATTCTGTGCGTGGCGACGTTTTACAGGCCTGTTGGGGCAGTGGTGCGGAAACAGGCATAAATCTTTTTCGTGGAATGTTTAAATTGAGAAAGAACGGTCGCGTTGACGCCGATTTAATCGCCGCCGCCGAAAATTACCAGGGCGATTTGCATAATGATTTCTTGGACGTTCTGCAAAATTTTTACGTCACTGTTTCTAAACGTGGCCAGAATCGTAAATTCTTGAAATCCTGGATGGAAGGCGTCCGTCTGTTTCGCGAGAACGGCTGTTTTGTTGAACCCAAAAATCCACTGCATAGATAAATTCCCATTGTGTTTTTATTCGTGAACACTTATAATACACATATACATAACAGGCCAGGGGGAACACAATATGAAAAGAATATTACTTGCTGTGATTATTGTCGGCACATCAATTTGTGGCGCGAACGCGTACCAGGTTTTATCGTCCAAAGAATTGGGCAAAAATGACGCGCGTAATCAAAACGTCGTTGTAAAATGCACAACAGATACAGGGAAAGTTTCAAACCAGACCTGCAGTCTGCGCCGTTATGTAAAATGCACCGGCACCGCAACAACAAAAAAGTGTAGTGGGTGGCAACCGTGGCGCGATTTGCGTAATCCGTCATCTGAATATGCCGATTGGCGCAGTGGCGCATCGGCCTGTTGTCGTGCAATGGGATTGCGATAAAAACAACGCGCCATCGGCGCGTTTTTTATTTGTTTTTTATACGAAATATCACATTATTTTTTACCCTGTACAATCGCATTATAGTATCTGTACAACTCTTTGGCCACAGACGACACATCACGAAACCACGGACCGGTGTTGGTCTCACAGTACGAACCCGAACAGGCCAAACTGTTTAAATTCGTTTTACCAGATTCAACTTTTTTGTGCAGGGTTCGGGCCTGGCTGGCGATACTGTCTGGGACTGTTGAAAACGACAGCCAACGCCCGGGCCCACCCAGACCAGCAATGTTGTTTTTGCTGCGCGCCAACGGCGACACCCCACGCCCAGATTCATACAATGATATAGCCGCAGAAATAAATGGGTTTAACTGTTTTTCCTTGGCCTGTGCCAGAAAAACCGGCCCCATATCTTGCAGTTTGCTGGGAATGCTTCTTTTTGCACGTCGCGCGACCGCTTTATTAAATGCCTGGCTGAACGCATCGGGATCAATATCCGAAAAATCAGTTTTATACATTAACGTTGAATATTGCAACGGGGTAAAGTTCCCTTGCTTTGGTTCTGTCATAATCGTGTATATAAATGTTTCACACGCCTCTGTATTATTGTCCCACACGTTTTTGCAAATCTGGGCCAAATCCGCCTGGGTGACACAACCGGCCGTATCAACAGAACCAGATTCGTCTTTTGCCACCAGAATCGCAAACAGTTCATTATATGCCTGTTGCATATTCTTGGATTGTTGCAACAACCCCTCGTGCATTTCGGTCAGTTTTGTTGCCGAAATACAGTACACGTCCGTGCCAGCGCGCACAGGCGACACAACGCAAGCCAGTAAAGTAAAAAATAATAATTTTCGCATCATTGGTTCAGTGCCTCGCTGCATTTTGTTGCAATCTGATATGCCTGGTCCAGGGTAGATATCTGTTGGGCATTAAATATGGTTGCAACGCCGCTGGTTATTGTGGCACCTGCCGCCAGGACATTGCTTGCAGTGTTCAGATTTTTTTCTTTTGCCATACCTGAATTTGTATTATCAGAACGAACTTTGTCACTGTTTGCGGCTGCGCTGACTATTGTGCCACTGGCACCAACCGCGATACCGATTCCGCTGGCTGTCGCAGCACTTTTGGCCAGGCTATCTATCTTGTCCACATTTAACAGACTGTAATCACGACACGCCGATATAATCCGTTCCATTTTTTGTACCGTGGCAATGTCGGCGTTATTGATTTGCGCCTGCATCTTTGAATCCTGCAAGTCTTTGATTGAACCAACGCAACTGTCCAGTTGCGTCCGCAAATCTTGGTCTGTGCGATTGTTTACCGCAATGATTGTTCCTGCGATACTTGTTGCCGTATTTCCTGCCAGCAATCCTGTGCGCCAGTTTCCTAATTTTTTAGATTTTTGTTCCAATTGATTTTGTTCTGGTGACGACTTTGACTTTCCCTGTACCAGTGTCATTGTTCCATCAATAAAATTCTGGCTCTGGTCAAGGGTCATACCAGAATTATTAAATCGCGCCTCGCGCTGTTTTACATCATTGATAAGTTTTTCAATTTGTTTATCTAGGCTGGCCTTGGCAATACCGACCGCCGTTGCCCCAACGCCTGCGGCAGTTCCAACCGCAGTCACAGCGGTATTAACCTGGGCCATTGTTTTCATTGATTTAAACGACTGTGATATTCTGCTGCAATTTACCTGTGCGCTTTCTATTGCAATCACAGGATCCAGTGGCACCGCCATACACGGCGCGACACCCAACACGGCAGGTATGCAAAATATGTATAACTTTTTCATGATAATACATTATATCACAAAATCGCACAGTTTAAATAAAAAACAGTGCCACATATTACATTGCGCCATAAAAAAATAAAATCGCCGTTTAATCGGCGTTTAGCTGAACGTTTCGCTCGGCGCGCTCCGCACGCCTGCGCGCAAATTTGTACTTATTCAAACTGCGCTACGCTTGTTTTCATATACAAATTTTGGTGGAGCTGATGGGACTGGCTTCGCCGACCTTGCAAAATTTGCTGACGCAAACCGGCATACTCCCGTCTGCCTTTTTGCGGCGGGTCCCTCGTATAACTGCGGGGCATTCGTTAGCACTCAAACAGCGCGACTTTAAACGCCGCTCGTTTTCGTTTACTCATTGTCAAACCCACGTCTCGTGTGTTTTCGTCCCGTCAGCCAAAAATAAAATCGCCACAAGGGCGATTTGATTTTTGGTGGAGCTGATGGGACTCAAACCCACGACCTCTACGATGCGAACGTAGCGCTCTATCAACTGAGCTACAACCCCAAAACTGGTGCGGATAAGAAGACTCGAACTTCCAAGGCATTGCTGCCACTAGTACCTGAAACTAGCGCGTCTACCAATTCCGCCATATCCGCAAGGCGTGCATATATTATATCAACTTTGCATATTTTGCAAGGGGAAAATTCACCAGAAACCATTTTGAAACAAAAATTACACCGAATAATTTATGTTTTCGTAATTTCCGCATAGCCGCTGCTACAGGCGACGGGGTGTCTTCGATTGCGGAATGTGTGGCACACCGCCG
>OQWI01000080.1_pt1 | contig 43712 bp, 37 predicted proteins | sample 1691551 | NCBI WGS metagenome assembly OQWI01 (sample SAMN03418259, study PRJEB22391) | human gut metagenome | biome: human-gut; feature: organic feature; material: feces | host: Homo sapiens | place: Tanzania | collected 2013-01
GCGTAACCTCCTCGCAATGAGCCAGAGCATCAATGGCTGCTTCGCGATAAGCAACAATGAGTCCGCTGGTTCCCAATTTCACTCCTCCGAAATATCTAACGACAACAATAAGGATATCTGTCAGTTCGTTTGAATTGATTTGTCCCAAGATAGGTTTTCCAGCTGTACTACTTGGTTCGCCATCATCATTTGCACGAAAATCAGTACGTTCGGCACCAAGCATATACGCATAACAAACATGGCGAGCATCGTAGTACTTTTTTCGATACCCTGCCAAGATAAGTTTTATTTCATCATGATTTTCCACATGATGAGCGAAAGCGAGGAACTTGCTCCGTTTTTCGGTGTAGTATCCCTCGCTTGTCGCTGATATTGTTTTAAATTCGTCTGTCATCTAACGTTTTTCAAGGACGTCCCAAAAGACGCCATTATTAACCGTATGTTTATGACAGTTTATGGATTACAAGTCCTGAGCGCAATTTTGGTTCAAACCAAGTTGCCTTTGGCGGCATAATTTTTCCACTATCGGCAATATCCATGATTTGCTGCATTGTTACAGGATAAAGTGCTAAAGCTGCACGCATTTCTCCACTGTCAACACGGCGTTTGAGCTCACCAAGTCCACGAAGCCCCCCCACGAAGTCAATACGCTTAGAAGAACGGAGGTCACCAATGTTGAGAATCTCGTCGAGAATCAAACGACTGGAGATATCCACATCAAGCACCCCGATTGGGTCAGTATTGTCGTAAGTACCCTCTTTTGCTGTCAATGCAAACCAGTGTCCGTCAAGATAGAGTGAGAATTCATGCAAACGTTGCGGTTTGTAGATTTCTTCTCCTTTGTCTTCAACGATGAAATTAACCTGCAAGGCAGCAAGAAACTCTTCCGAAGTCAATCCATTGAGATCTTTAACAACTCGGTTGTAATCAAGGATGGTGAGTTGGCTGGCTTGGAAACAAACAGCCATAAAATAATTATACTCTTCAGTTCCTTTGTGGTTAGGATTCTGCTTTTGCTTCTCAGCTCCCACAAGTGCAGCAGCCGCAGAACGGTGGTGACCGTCAGCAATATAAAGGCTGGGCATCTTGGCAAATTCCTCGGTGATGGTCTGAATATCAGCCTTATCAGCAATTACCCAGAACTGATGTCGGAATCCGTCTATCGGAGCTATGAAATCATATTTAGGCTCTGTTGCTGCATAGCGTGCAATAAGTTTATCGAGCACATCATTGTCTGGATATGCAAAGAACACCGGTTCAATATTAGCATCGTTGACACGTACATGCTTCATACGATCCTCTTCCTTATCTCGACGGGTCAGTTCATGTTTCTTGATATTGCCATTTATGTAGTCATCTACATAAGCACCAACGACAAGACCATATTGAGTTTTGCCGTTCATAGTCTGAGCATAGATATAATAGTGTTCATCGGCATCTTGCACAAGCCATCCCTTATCTTGGAACTTCTTGAAGTTTTCTGCAGCCTTTTCATAAACACGCGGATCATACTCTGAAGTACCTACAGGAAAATCAATTTCCGGTTTAATAATATGGTAAAGACTCTTCTCATTGTCTCCTGCTTCAGCACGTGCTTCTTCAGAATCGAGAACATCGTACGGACGACTCTCCACTTGTTCTACAAGTTCTTTGGGAGGGCGTACACCCTTGAACGGTTTGATTGTTGCCATAGTTGTTTTTGTTTTTGAGTAATACTTGATGCAAAAGTACACAAAAGATACGAGAATGCAAAATGTTTCGCATCATTTCTCTTGTTTATCCGAGCTTTATATCAGGAGTTTCTTTTTTGTTGCTATTTTTTCGTTTTGCATACTGTACACCAAACATTATTTACCAGTTTACAAAAAAAAGAAAAAGAAATAACCTAAAACAAAAAAAGAGCCGCCAGAAGCCTCAAAAACCTCACGCCAGATTGCCCTTATTTTTGAGTTAGCTATGTCCTATAAAAGACAAAAAAGAACCATCGTGACATACGGCCGAAACCACATATCACGATGGTAATATCAGTTTAGAAAAATTATTTGTTTACCTGGAATTTTGTGCAACCATCCTTAAAGAATGCATTGATTTGCTTTGCAGCAGCAATACCAGCATTGATATTAGCCTCAGCAGTCTGTGCACCCATTTTTTTCGGAGTAGAGAAGTAACGACCTTCAAATTTACGGAATTCCGCATCAGCTTCAGGCATAATGTCTGTTACATATTTCAGGTCTTCTCTTTCTGCCATGAGTTTCAAAAGTTCGGGTTCGTTGATAACTTCCTTACGAGCTGTATTTACGAGCACGCCACCCTTCTTCAGTTTGTTTACCAATGCATAATTAATGCTCTGCTTGGTTACCGGAGTAGCAGGAATGTGCAACGAAACAACATCGCAAGTTTCAAAGAGAGCATCCTGATTGGCTACTGCATGCACGCCAGCCTGTTCAATGACTTCTGCTGGGCAGAAAGCATCATAGGCATAAACATCCATTCCAAATCCTTTGGCGATACGGGCTACGTTACGACCAACGTTACCAAAAGCCAGTATACCGAGTTTCTTACCAAACAGTTCCGAACCGCTCTTACCGTTGTAGAAACCACGAACAGCCATTACCAACATGCCAAATACAAGTTCAGCAACTGCATTTGAGTTTTGGCCTGGTGTATTCTCAGCCACTACCTGATGAGCTGTGGCAGCTGCAAGGTCAATATTATCATAACCAGCTCCTGCACGAACCACAATTTTCAATTGTTTTGCCGCATCAAGCACCTCTGCATCAACCTTATCAGAACGGATAATCATTGCATCGGCATCTTTCACTGCATCAAGCAATTGCGCTTTTTCTGTATATTTCTCCAGCAACACAAGTTCGTTGCCGGCAGCCTCTACTTCGGCCTTGATACCATTGACAGCAGCTGCTGCAAATGGTTTTTCTGTTGCTACTAATACTTTCATTGTTGTCAGAATTAATGTTTAGCTTCAAATTCTTTCATACAAGCTACAAGAGCCTCGCAACCTTCAATGGTCTGAGCATTGTAGCATGATGCACGGAAACCTCCTACAGAACGGTGTCCCTTCACACCTACCATACCCTTAGATACAGCGAAGTCAAGGAATTCTTTCTCCAGTTCTTTATACTCGTCGTTCATTACGAAACAGATATTCATCAGCGAGCGATCCTCTGTTGCTGCAGTTCCACGGAACAACTTGTTGCGGTCGATTTCTCCGTAAACGATTTCTGCGCGCTTCTGAGCCAGCTTATCCATTGCCTCTACACCGCCGTTTTTCTTAATCCAACGGAGAGTTTCAAGAGCAGAATAGATGGGGACCACAGGAGGAGTGTTAAACATAGACCCCTTTTCTACGTGTGTACGATAGTCAAGCATGGTAGGAATCTCACGAGGAGCTTTACCCAATTTCTCGTCTTTCACGATTACAATTGTTACACCAGCCATAGCCAGATTTTTCTGTGCTCCAGCGTAGATTGCATCATACTTCTTAACGTCAATAGGACGGCTGAAAATATCAGAAGACATGTCTGCAATTAAAGGTACATTTACATCCAGATCCTTACGCATCTCAGTACCATAGATGGTATTGTTGGTTGTAATATGGAGATAATCAACATCAGCGGGCACAGTCCAATCCTTTGGAATGAAAGTATAGTTGGCGTCTGCTGAAGAAGCCACCTCTACTACTTCGCCAAACAATTTTGCTTCCTTCATGGCTTTCTTTGCCCAAACACCTGTGTTCAAATAAGCAGCCTTCTTAATAAGGAAGTTGTATGGAATCATACAAAACTCCAGCGAAGCACCACCGCCGAGGAAAATCACAGAATAGCCCTCTGGAACTTGCAGCAGCTCCTTGACAAGAGCCACAGCTTCATCCACTACAGGCTGGAAATCTTTGGCACGATGGCTGATCTCCATCAGAGAGAGACCTGAACCATTGAAGTCTAAACACTGTTGAGCGGTCTTTTCAATCACCTCACGTGGGAGCATTGAGGGACCGGCGTTAAAGTTGTACTTCTTCATTTTGATTGTGAATTTGAGTTAGTATTTATTTTATTTTTCTGTCACTGTTTTGTTAGACAGCGCGAAGTTACACTTTTAATTTGAATTGGACAAATTTTTGCACAAAAATCAAGCATTTTTGGCTGTTTTCTTACATTTTGCCACTCAGAAGTAGCAAATTTCTATCTTACAGGCTCTATTACCGTCTTAATTCCTTTAATTTTTTCGCCTTGGGTCTGACGCAGAACCTGATTCATTTTTGCCCGACTAACCGCCACATATGTATAACGGTCATTCACATCGATCTTGCCGATTTCGGCAGCTTCAAGTCCTCCCTTCTTGCAGAGGAATCCGACAATATCCCCACGGCTCACCTTATCTTTTTTTCCTTTACCTATATATATAGTAGCCATCCGAGGCACAGGCACGTTTTTTTTCTCGTTGCTCAGAACATACGACTCTACGTTTCCCTTCACATAGTCTGGAATATGTTCTTCAGGTCCAGTAATAAAGAATGCTTTGCCTTTCGCATCCCAACGGGCAGTACGCCCCACCCGATGAACATAACCTTCTTCGCTCTCTGGCATGTGATAATGAACGATATTGGCAATATCAGGAATATCAAGTCCACGCGAGGCAAGATCTGTACTTACCAACACATTAGCCGAACCGTTAGAGAATCGGTAGAGTGCAGCCTCACGCTCCTTTTGTTCCAACCCGCCATGGAAACAACTTGTAACAAATCCGTTGTTTTTCAAGAATCCATCCACACGTTCTACGCTATCACGGTAATTAAGGAATACGATGGTACTACTATCTCCAAATCCCAGCAACAATTGCCGCAACGTTTCCAACTTATCTTTGACAGGACTCTTGACTTCGTAAAGTGTTACACGGTCCGAGGTTTGTTCCTGATTATCGAGGAAAGAGAGTGTATGGGCTTTCGCCAATGAAACAAAAGCAGGGATTTCTTCTGCATCTGTTGCAGACAATAAAATGCGGCGACGCAAACCTGGTAAAGATTGAATAAGCCGTTGCATTTCATCCTGAAATCCCATCTGCAAGCATTTGTCAAACTCATCTATAATGAGCCAACGCACACCATAGCGAGAGATATTTTCCTTACCAAGATGATCGTTCAGGCGTCCAGGTGTTCCAAATACCACTTGTGGCTTAACATCCTTCAGCATCCGGTGTTCTTCCATGGCAGTACGTCCCCCATAACAACTGGCAGAACGGATTCCACATCTCATACTTCGAAGCACCTGGTCAGACTGCAGGGCCAATTCTCGGCCAGGCACCACGACCAAGGCCTGCACGTCTTCCGATGAGCTATCGATCATCTGAACCAAAGGCAGAAGATATGCTAATGTCTTACCCGAACCTGTGGGCGAGAGCACTACCACATCATTTTTCTCGTGAAGGATAACTTCCCCCACCTGCTTTTGCATTTCGTTAGCCTCTTCGATATGCAATTCCCGGAATATCTTCTGAATGTCCATCTTGAGCATAAATCAAAACAGGCGTGCCACAACAAGACACGCCCATTTTAATAAGTTTATTATTTCTTATCTTCTTTCTTGTCAGCCTTTTTAAACGTTGACTTATAATGCTTATTCAAACCGTTTATCACGTCTTGCGTAATATCATAACGTTTTGCTGCGTACAGGATATTGTCACCCTGCTTGGTCAGAATAATATCGTATTTCTTATTCTTGTTGTAAGCGGCAAGGAAATGCTGCAAACTGTCGCGAAGACCGTCATTATAGGTTTGGGTCTCGTTGGCCAGTTCGTTTTCCAGGCGAGCCTGCAACTGTTGCAAGTCATTCTGTTGACGCTGAATGGCCAACTGCTGGCTTTCTGCCTGTTCTCGGCTTGCGAATCCATTATTGTTAAGTTTCTGCTGGAAATTGTTCATTGCATTTTGCAACTGCTGTCCCTTTTGATTAAGGGTATTGCGTGCGTTATTGCTTTTTTTCTGAAGCACAAGAGTGAAATCCTTGCAGAAATCATACTGTGTCATCAGAGAATCAACCTCAACGTAGGCGATTTTAATTCCTGACTCACTACCATTAGCTTCATTTGCAGGCTGCTCATCCATCTTTGGTGCAGCGTTATTACAAGAAGCGAGTGCAACAATGGCAGCAAAGGCCATTGTGCTGAAAACGTACTTTTTCATTGTTTTTATTCTATTTTTATTTTATTATTTTTCTATTCGCTCAGAAACTGCAAACCGACTTTTCCGACGCATTTCGCGATCTTGATCCATGACACAATGGATTCCCCGATCTTTCATGGCCTTACTGTCGTGAATATGTTGCGACTCAAAGCGGCCATTTTTCCGAAATATCAACTTCACACATAAAAAAGTGACGCTGATAGCAATTATTAACGCTGTCGATAGCAATATTTCAATCATTTTTCTTACTTTTGTCGCTGCAAAGTTAAACAAATAATTCTGAAATCCACAATAATAAACATTAATAATGAATAAAAGTGAGTTAAAACCTGCTGTTGTCTTCGAACAATTCGCGAAGATCAACGAAATTCCACGTCCATCAAAACGTGAAGAGAAAATGATTGAGTACTTGACCAACTGGGGTAAAAGCCATGGCCTGGACACTCATGTCGATGAAGTCGGCAACGTCATTATCCGCAAGGGAGCCACTCCAGGCTATGAAAACCGCAAGACGGTCGTACTGCAAAGCCACATGGATATGGTTTGCGATAAACTTGTCGATGTAGAGTTTGATTTCGACAAAGACCCCATCAAGACCTATATTGATGGCGAATGGCTTACTGCTGAGGGCACCACTCTTGGTGCCGACGACGGTATTGGCTGCGCCATTGAACTCGCCATTTTGGAGAGCAATGATATTGAGCATGGTCCAGTGGAGTGTGTCTTTACCCGTGATGAAGAGACTGGCCTGAGCGGTGCTGTGGGTATGAAGTCCGGATTCATGACAGGCGATTATCTCATCAATCTTGACTCAGAAGATGAGGGTGAGATTTTTGTATCATGCGCAGGTGGTCGCAACACCACAGTAAAATTCACCTTCAAGCGTGAAGCAGCTCCTGAGGGCAGCTTTTTCCTCCGTGCCCAAGTCAAGGGTTTGGTAGGCGGTCACTCTGGCGACGACATCAACAAGAAGCGTGCAAACGCTATTAAACTGTTGGGACGCTTCCTCTTTGCCGAGATGATGAAATACGAAGGCATCCGTTTGGCCCAGTTCAACTCCGGCAAACTTCACAATGCCATTCCCCGCGACGGTTCTTTTGTCATTGCCGTCCCCAATGCTTTGAAGGAGAACATCCGCGCAGACTGGAATGTTTTTGCCAGCAATGTAGAAGACGAATTCCACGTGACCGACCCATCAATGGAATGGTTCATGGAATCTGCCGATGCCGAGCCTGTTATTGAGGAGCAGGTTGCTCGCAATTTCATCTATGCCGTACAAGCCGTTGACAATGGTATCTTAGCCATCTGCCAAGACGAGGCTTTGGGCGGTATGGTTGAAACATCCAGCAACTTTGCCAGCGTTGCAACATCTGAAAACGAAATCAACATCGTCACCTCTCAACGTTCAAATGTAATGTCCAATCTCGACAACATGTGCAACACCGTAAGTGCAGCCTTCATGCTGGCAGGAGCCGAAGTACATACTGGCGACGGTTATCCTGCTTGGAAGATGCGTTCAGACAGCGACCTTCAGAAAATCGTCGTTGCATCGTATGAGAAGCTCTTCGGCAAGGCACCTATTGTACGCGGCATTCATGCAGGTTTGGAGTGTGGTCTTTTCTCTGAGCGTTATCCCAACCTCGACATGGTGAGCTTCGGTCCCACCCTGCGATTTGTCCACACCCCCGATGAGCGTCTGTACATTCCTACCGTACAGATGGTATGGGATCATCTGCTTGATATACTGAAAAACATTCCTGCCAAATGATCAAGTCATTATCCATCACAATAGTCTCTCTTGTGCTGTTACTCACATCTTGTGGACAGCAGCACGAGGCTGAGGCCTTGGTGGAGGACTTCATGGATAAGAACATGAAAGATGAGGTCAGCATCAATGCCCGTCGCTTCACCGACATTGACTCTACATTTCTACTTACCAACGACGTCATCCAGAAGATGCGCAACAAGGCGGCAGATGGAGGTCAACGCTACAAGAAGGGCATAAAATATGCGGATGGCAATCCCACCCGCAAATTATTCATCACCCGTGTGAAATATTATGTTGACTCATTGGAATGTTCCGACACTTATTATCTCAACGCCGACCTGACACATATTGTGGCATTCAAAGAAAACTGAACCTTGTTTTCCAGAATGCCGTTTCGGTCAAATGCGTTCCACTTGCTTCACACCTTTCACGGTGCGAAGCTTTTTTATTAGTGCTTCCAACCGTGTCGTGTCGTCCAGCATGACCACCAGACTTCCACTAAAGAGACCATCGTGTGAGTCGATATTGATACCTCTCAACACCAGTTTCTCGTCACGCGAGATGATGTTGGTGAGATTGTTCACAATACCAATATCGTCATTTCCTATCACCCGAAGTGTAATGGTGTACTGCGAGGCCCCCTTTCCGCTCCATTTAGCTTTCACGATACGATATCCGAAACGTTTGCGCATCTCTGGTGCATTGGGGCAATCCTCCCTGTGAATCTTGATACCTCCTGTGACGGTTACGAAACCAAACACCTTGTCTCCATAAATCGGTTGACAACAGCGTGCAAGCTGATAATCCACTCCTTTGAGATTTCGGTCGATAACAAGCACGTCACTTTGTATGGCATCTTGATGCAGATGGGTATTATCCAACACGAAGTCTGCAGCAGTCTGTGCCACATTATTTCCTGTGACAGGCTGTTCTCCCTGCTGAATTTCTACATATTTATCAATGACGGAGTTGACATCAAGCAACCCATCAGCAATCTGCTTATAAAAGTCGCTAACCTCTTTGAATCCCAGTTTTTTGATGAGGTGCTGCATGGTAGAGTCTTCCAACTCCAGTTTTCTGTTTTTAAACTTTCTTTCCAGCATCTCCTTGGCAAAGAGTCCCTCTTTCACCTGGGTTTCTTTCAGCGCCAGTCTGATTTTCGATTTGGCCCTTGATGTTTTTACAATATTGAGCCACTCCTGTCTTGGTTTCTGATTCGTCGATGTGATGATTTCCACCTGGTCTCCGCTTCTCAGCTGCTGACGTATGGTCACCACCCTATTATTGATGCGTGCTCCAGTACATGCGTTTCCTATCTTAGAGTGTATGTGATAGGCGAAATCAAGAACTGTTGCCCCTTTCGGGAATTTATAGAGATCACCTTTCGGTGTGAAGACAAAGACTTCATCTTCGTAGAGATCCATTTTAAACTGGTCCATGGCCTCTACCCCGTCACTTGTCTCAAGCATCTTTCTGACATTCGTCAGCCATTCGTCGAGTCCGCTTTCCCCTTTTATTCCTTTGTATCTCCAGTGTGCCGCCACACCACGTTCCGCCACTTCATCCATGCGTTCGGTTCGAATCTGCACCTCCACCCATTTCTTTTCCGGTCCGAGCACGGTGATATGCAGGCTTTCGTATCCGTTTGACTTCGGCACGCTCAGCCAGTCACGCAGTCTTTGGGGGTTTGGCTGATACATATCCGTCACTATCGAATAGACCTGCCAACAAAGCATTTTTTCCTTTTCGAGAGGTGAGTCAAGGATGACGCGTATGGCAAAGAGGTCATAAACACCCTCGAAGTCACACTGCTGTTTCTTCATTTTTTGCCAAATAGAATGTATGGATTTTGTGCGTCCTTTAATATGGAAGCTCATCCCCGCCTCTTTCAGTTTGTCGCTGATAGGTTTGATGAAGTCAGCAATATACGCATCTCGTTTCTCTTTCGTTTCGTTGAGTTTTTCTCGAATATAATAATACGCATCGTGCTCAAGATATTTGAGCGACAGGTCTTCGAGTTCACTTTTGAGTTTATAGAGACCGAGTTTATGTGCGAGTGGCGCATAGAGATATATGGCCTCTTCGCTGACTTCTCGTTGCAGTTCTTTATCCTGAGCGTCCCGTATTTGCCTCATGAGGTTCACCCTATCGGCAATCATAATCAGTATGACGCGCATATCTTCCGCAAAGGACAGCAAGAGGTTTCTGAAGTTTTCTGTTTCTATCACAGGATTCTTCAGATAGAGTTCTTTGATGCGTTTCAGTCCTCGTAGAATGCGGAACACGGCAGTACCAAACTCTTTTTCTGTTTCTTCAGGTGTGATGAGTCCACACTCCACACACGGGTTGAGCAACACAGCGAGTACCGCATCGCGTTTCAGTCCTATTTCCTCTACTATCAGTTTAGCGGTCTGAAAGGCCAGCATTACGGGATTCAATCCAAACACGTCACGTTGCAGTTCCTTCGACTCTATCAGACATGTGATTTTTTGCCGCATTTTCTCTTCATCACCCTCTTTGAGCGATGTAGCTATTTCTTTGCGCAACAAATTGTAGAGCGTCATTGACGTATCTTTCTCTTGTGTTGTGAAATCGATTTTGTCTCCCATAAGGCTAATCCTTTCCATTTTTTTAACGTTATCCTTTTGGACCAGACAACATTCTGTGTTCGTGTTGTGGTCTGTTTTTAATCGTCTCGCTGTTTCTTTTTCTTCAGTTTCAAAGCAGGAATCTTGATGGTCTGCCCCTCTTTGAGTTCAGCACTTGCATTCATTTTGTTGAACACCTCAATATAGCACACCATATCGTCGCTTCCGAGTTCACGCCGTGCAATGCGTTTTAAGTTGTCTCCCGCGCGCACCTTGACTTCTCTGTCCAGTCCGGTTATTTTGTATGCTCCTGTACGTACACGGGCGTCCATCTCCGCATATTTGTCGTGCGGATTCTGACTTGTTTTCTCTTGAGGCTGTTGTTCTGATGCTGCCTTATCTTCGTGCTTTGCCTCGGTCTTAACAGCAACCGAGTCGGCTTTCAGACTATCGTTTACCAATGTGTCTGTCACAACAGGATTGACCTTGACCGCAGAAACTGTATCAGCCATTGCTGTCTGACTTGGAATTTGTCCGACACCATATAAGTAGCCGCCTACTGCCGATGCTGCCATCAGCACCAAGACCAAGAATGCCCAACCAATATTGCGAAGCCAATGCGATTCTTCTTCATCTTCTTCGTAGCATGTCTGCACTGCCGATGTCTTTTCTTCCGATTCCTCATCGGCAGAAGGTACTGTAGGTTCGGGAACCTCTCGGGTTTGCTCGGGAGCAACTACGGGAGTTGGTTCGGGAGCAACTTCGGCAACTGGCTCGGGAGCAACTACGGGAGCAGGTTCGGGAGCAACTACTGGAGTTGGTTCGGCAACTGGCTCTGGAGCAACTACCGGAGCTGGTTCGGGAGCAACTACCGGAGCAGGTTCAGGCGTTCCCCCTTCACTTACAACATCAACCAAGGTTTCCGATTGTTCAGAGTTATTTGTTTCGTCAGTAGTTTCTTCACTCTTCATGTCGGTAAACTCGACATCATCGTTAAGCACGACAGTTTCAAATTGCGAGAAAGGTTTATTGACCAGTTCCTTCATCACCGCATCGGGTGTGAAAGTAATTTTTGCGTGACTGTCTATCAGCACACGTTCACCAGTTCTGACATTGATACTCTCTCTTGCTTCTACGCGTATCATTTTGAACGTGCCGAGTCCCTTCACCTTGACAATTCCCTCTTCGTTGAGTCTGTCGTGAATCAGATCGAACATAGCCGCAGTAAACATCATGGCCTCTTTAGGTTCCAATCCGTTTTTTTCGACCAACACCTTGGCAATATTGTTGAGTGTGAGTTTGTTCATTGTCTGTCTCCTTTCAGTTTTTCTTTCCAGGTTTGTGTAGGCTTGAATGTCAGCACCAGTTTAGGTGGTACAAGCATACGTACTCCCGATGCAGGATTGACCATGATGCGCTCCATTTTCTTTTTCGTTTCAAAGAGTCCGAAATTGGGCACCACCACGCTGTTGTCATCCACGAAGGCGTCGCTCATGGCAGTAACGATATTACTCACGAGTTTCTGGGTGATTCTCTGGTCGTAACCAGTGCGCTGTGACAGCATGCTGATAAATTCCTTGTTGTTCATAGTCGTGTTGTTGCATATAAGTCAAATTCCTCTGCGTCGGTAATCCGAACATCATAGAACTCTCCGATTGTCAATTCTGTTTCGCTAACTGGTATCAGAACCTCCGGGTCAACCTCTGGTGAGCAGAATTCGCTTCTTGCAATATACCATTCTCCTTCTATTCTGTCGATGATGACGCGCATGACTTTGCCAACCTTTTCCGCCTCCACCTCTGCGCTAATATTCTGCTGAATGCGCATCAGTCTGTCGAGTCGGTTCTGCTTCACGTCGTCCGGCACATCGTCTTTATAGTGTTTAGCCGAGTATGTTCCGTCTTCTTCGGAGTATGCAAAAGCCCCCATTCTTTCGAATCGTGCCCATTTGGTAAACTCGATGAGTTCCTGGAAGTCCTCATCTGTTTCCCCTGGGAATCCCACCATGAGTGTTGTTCTGATGTGTATTCCCGGCACTTCCTCTCTCATTTTTCTGATGAGTTCATAGGTTTGCTCCTTGCTGACGTGTCTATTCATTCTGTCGAGCATATTGTCGCTGATGTGTTGCAGGGCAATATCGAGGTAGTTGCAGACATTCTTTTTCTCTCGCATCACTTTCAGCAGTTCCCATGGGAAGTGTGCTGGGTAGGCATAATGCAGTCTGATCCACTCCACGCCTTCTATGTCAGCCATTTTCTCCACGAGTTCGGCAATATGCTGTTTTCCGTCGATATCCACGCCATAGTAGGTCAACTCCTGTGCAATAACCTGAAACTCCTTCACGCCTTGTTTTACGAGATATTTCACCTCGTCGAGTATTTCCTCAATAGGTCTGCTTTTGTGTCGTCCCGTGATGATGGGAATGGCGCAGTATGCACAGTTTCTATCACATCCCTCAGCTATTTTCAGATAAGCATAGTGTTTGGGAGTAGTAAGATGTCTGTGTGCCCCATCCGGCATTGACTCTTCCAGGTCAGCCAACAGTTGTTTGTAGTTGAATTTTCCATACCATCCATCCACTTCCGGTATTTCCGCCTCAAGGTCAGCCAGATATCGTTCCGAAAGACATCCCATGACAAAGAGTTTTTCGAGTCGTCCTTCCGTTTTAGCCTGTGCCATTTCGAGTATTGCGTCAATGCTTTCCTGCTTAGCATCTTCAATGAATCCACAGGTATTGATGACCACAATATCTCCTTGAGGTTGCTCACTATCGTGAGTCACCTCGTAGCCTTTGGCTTCGAAAAGTCCTATGAGGTTCTCGCTGTCAACAAGATTTTTCGAGCACCCCATGGTGATGAAATCTATGGTTTTCTTCTTTTTATTCATGCTTAAAGAGTGAATCTACAAACTGGGTTTTATTAAACAGTTGGAGGTCGGTCATACCTTCTCCGAGTCCGATATATTTCACGGGCACTTTGAGTTGGTCGCTGATACCTATTACCACTCCTCCTTTTGCCGTTCCGTCGAGTTTTGTAATGGCGAGTGACGAGATTTGTGTGACTGCTGAGAACTGCTTAGCCTGTTCGAAGGCATTTTGTCCTGTTGAACCGTCGAGCACCAGCATCACCTCGTCAGGTGCTTCAGGCATCACTTTTTTCATCACGTCTTTGATTTTCTTGAGCTCATTCATGAGACCCACTTTATTGTGTAGTCTTCCTGCGGTGTCTATCAGTACCACGTCAGCACCATTGGCTTTAGCCGAACTGATGGTGTCGAACGCCACACTGGCAGGGTCACTTCCCATCTGTTGTTTGACAACGGGCACTCCCACTCTTTCTCCCCAGATGCAGAGTTGTTCTACGGCAGCAGCGCGGAAGGTATCCGCAGCTCCCAGATACACTTTCTTGCCCGCCTGTTTGAATTGCCATGCGAGTTTTCCGATGGTAGTGGTTTTTCCCACTCCATTGACTCCCACCACGAGGATGACATAGGGTTTGTGGTCTGTTGGCAGATCCCACGAGTCGTTGTCGTCTGTATTGTTTTCAGCGAGAAGTGCAGCAATTTCTTCACGGAGTATTCCATTGAGTTCACTTGTGCTGACATATTTATCCCGAGCGACTCTTTCTTCGATTCGCTCAATGATTTTGAGTGTAGTATCCACTCCCACGTCGCTTGTGATAAGCACCTCTTCAAGGTCGTCCAACACATCGTCATCGACTTTTGATTTTCCAGCTACTGCACGTGCCAGTTTGTCGAACACGCTTGTTTTCGTTTTCTGCAGACCTTTGTCCAGTGTTTCTTTTTTGTCTTTATTAAAGAATCCAAATATTCCCATGATTTTTAATTTTTCTTTTTGCAAAGGTACGATTAAGCGAGCAGAATACAAAAAGAAAAAGCAATTTTCTTTTTTATTATCGAGCGATAGTACCTAAGAGCGCAGCTCAAAGGTACGATTAACCGAGCGAAATACAAGAAAACATTCGATTATTGTGCGCATTTACATCAATAATCATTACCTTTGCACCCATGATATTCTATTTCTCCGGAACAGGCAACACCCGATGGGTTGCCCAACAATTGTCACAAGCCACGGGCGAGCGCTTGGTGGATATTGCGCAAGCATTAAGACAGAATGCTCTACACTACACGTTGGAGCACGACGAGCGTTTAGGCTTTTGTTTTCCCACTCATGGATGGCAGCCGCCCCACATCATGCGCAACTTTATCGAAAAGGTCACGATCACCTGTTCTCCAAGCACTTACACCTACGCCGTTACCACCTGTGGCGACGATACGGGAGAGACCATGACCATCTTCAACAACGACTTACAGAAGAAAGGACTCCATGCCTCCACCTTGTTTTCGGTCATCATGCCCGAAACCTATGTTTGTCTGCCTTTCATGTTGACCGACACACCAGCGCGCGAGCATCAGAAGATTGCCGAGGCACGCACCGTCGTAGAGCATATTGCCGAGACCGTCAAGCGTTGCGAGACCGGTGTGGTTGAACTGGAGCGTGGTGCCGCTCCCCGCCTCTATTCCTATGTGATTGGTGCGTTTTTCAACCGTTGGATGATAACCGACCGCAAGTTTACCGTCGATAGTCAGTTCTGCATCCAGTGTGGTCTTTGTGCCAAGGTTTGTCCTGTGGGAGATATAGCAGGTGCACCGCCCGTGTGGTTACACAACGGACAATGCACCTGTTGTTTGTCTTGTTACCACCATTGTCCCACGCATGCCATCAATTACGGTAGCATTACGCGGAAGCGTGGCCAGTATTATTTCAAGTCCGACCAATAACCGTGGACTGCCCCCTTGCGGTCAATAGACCCTTGGACCGAAAATAGCAGTACCCACACGCACCATCGTGCTTCCCTCTTCCACGGCAATAGGATAGTCGTGGCTCATGCCCCATGAGCGCTGTGTGAAGTATGGCAATTCAGCAAAATAGCGTTGCTTCACCTCATCGAAGAAGTTGTGGGCGGTACGAAATTCCTGGCGTATCTGCGCTTCATCCTCCACATACGATGCCATCATCATGAGACCGCAGATGCGCACATGCGCCATATTGCGCCATTCGCCCTCTTCGAGCAGTTGGCGGCAGGCCTCGAGTGTCAGTCCGTATTTAGTTTCCTCTTCGGCAATATGGAGTTCGAGCAACACGTCAATCACGCGGTTGTTTTTAGCGCCCTGCTTCTCTATCTCCTTGAGCAGTTTGAGCGAATCAACCGCTTCTATCATCGACACATACGGAGCGATATATTTCACCTTGTTGGTCTGCAGATGTCCGATGAAATGCCATTGTATGTCGTTGGGCAGCACCTCCACCTTCTGTCGGAGCTCCTGCTCATGGCTTTCGCCAAACACGCGCTGTCCTTCTTCGTAGGCAGCTTGGAGATACTCCACGGGGTGGTACTTGCTGATGGCCACCAGACACACTCCCTCGGGCAGTCTTGAGCGCACCTCGCGAAGATGACCTTTCACATCGTAATCCATCATTTTTATGCGTTTTGCTGTTCGTATTCGGGTTTGTCGTCCACCTTTGTCTTGTTGTATTCAAACACATCCATCAGGGTTGTTTCAGCCACCGATGCGATGACGTAGTCGATCATGGTTCCGCCCATCACGGCATCTATGTTGCCCACAGCGCCTTTCAGCGTTCCAGCCTGCACCAGATAGTTGACGGCGGTACGTTTCTCCTTTTCCGTTTTCTCGTCGATGGTGATAAACTGCAGTTTAGCCTTATACCATCTGTCAGCCATTTCCTCGTCGCTGAAGAAGATTTCCTTATATGGAGCTATTTTGATGTCTTTGATAGTGAACTCGCCACTGATGTATGAGGACATTTCCTCCATGATGCGTTTTTCAGCTTCGGTGAAACTGAGTGCATCAACGGTGTATGACTCGGTCACTTTCTTCTGAAGTCCATCTTCCATGGTTTTTTCGTATTGAATCTTACATTCAAACCAAATTGCTGTTCTGCTTCTCATTTTTTTCTGATTATTATATTATATGTGTTATTGTATGAAAAATTCTATTATTTCTGCACCCCGTTGGCATTAGACCCCATGCCAATGGCAGCTTTTTTCTGATTGGTCAGCCGTTCGATGATTTCCGTAGCGATGGCGTGACTTCTGGCGGGGTCGATGGCAGCATCGGCAGCCAGATCTTCCTGTGCTTTGAGCAGTTCTTTCACGTTTGTTTCGCTCATCGCTCTGAAGTTTTTCTCCGTATTGCCCATATTCTTGCTGTTGTAGATCTTGGACAGGATGCGGTCGGCTTCCTTTTCATAGCGCTTGCGGAATATCTCTTCCGCCTTGGCATTGTATTCACGCTGGGTAGCCACAGCCTCTTCCGACATCGAGTCGGCAGGCACCACTCCGAGATCTTCCGGTCTGAATCCATCGTCTATCAAGTCGTCGATGGCAGTATGTGGGGCAGGTTTGACAAACTCGATGTTCTCCTGTTCGGGCATGAGGTCGAAATAGAGTCCTACCACGAGCAACGCCACCACGGCAGCCACAGCCAGCGTCACCAGCGACCGATAGGTTCCCTTCCGGCGGTCTATGCTGCGCAACATGTCTTCGGGCGAGGCATAGCGGTCCTCCGGCATCTGTGCAGTGGCTTTTTTGAAAGCCTTCCGGTAAGCCAATGGCAGTTGTGCATCGGCAAAGACCGTTTCCAACAGTTTTCCTATCGAATAGATGTCGCAACGCTCGTCAACGGTTCCGCCTTCCAGCACCTCGGGCGCCACATAGTCAGCTTTTCCGTCGGCATAGAAGGCCTTCTGGTCGCTCAGCGTCTGATAGTAGGATCCACACGAGAGGAGCATGACAGCCTGATCGCCTTTTCGGAGGAATACGGTCTGTGGTGAGAAGCACACATAGTGCAGTCCCTGACTGTGCAGGAAAGCGGCAGCCTCCAGCAGTCCGCGCGTAAACTGCTCCATGAAATGGGGTTCAGCCACAATGGCAGGATGCTCGTTGAGTACATGACACAAGGGCACATACTGACCAGGCTCCAAGTCGAGCCGTGTAATCTCGCCCTGTTCCACCACAGGACGGAAGTGTATGATATGGCTGTCAGAAAGTGACAGGTTGCGGTCACACTCGGTTTTCAGAGCTTCGCCAAACTTGATATTGTCGAGCATTTCCTTCCGTACATGGACCACACTGCGATACTTACCGTCGATCTGCATACGGCAGAATTCGCCAATCGGCAGTTCTGTCTGATAGAGTCGTCCTTGTCGGCGTGTGGCCAGAAGTTCTTCGTAGTTCATCGTTGATGCTTTTAGAATTATGTGGCACAAAAGTAATCATAATTTCTGAACCGAACAACAATAGCGCCTTTTTTTTCATTCCTTTCCTCAAAATCAATGACAGCATCAAAAGATTGGCACGCAATTTGCAAAGAGTATGTCATAGCAAACGAAACAATAAGATATACTATCATGCAAAAAGGTAATATTGGGGTTACTACCGAGAACATCTTCCCCGTCATCAAAAAGTTTCTCTATAGCGATCATGAGATTTTCCTTCGTGAAATGGTGTCTAACGCTGTCGATGCCACTCAGAAGCTCAAGACACTCGCTCAGCAGGGTGAGTTCAAGGGTGAACTGGGCGACCTTGCCGTGCGTGTCAGCCTCGATACTGAGAAAGGCACTATCACCATCAGCGACCGCGGTATCGGTATGACCGAAGAGGAAATCGATAAATACATCAATCAGATTGCATTCTCTGGCGTGAACGACTTCTTGGAGAAGTACAAGGACAATGCCAACAATATCATCGGACACTTCGGACTCGGCTTCTACTCTTCGTTCATGGTGGCGAAGAAGGTGGATATCATCACCAAGAGCTACAAAGATGGCGCAAAGGCTGTCAAATGGTCATGCGACGGTAGTCCTGCCTACGAAATCGACGAGGCTGACAAGGCTGACCGCGGTTCCGACATCGTGCTCCACGTGGATGACGACTGCAAGGAATTCCTGGAGAAGAGCAAGATTGAAGAATTGCTCAACAAATACTGCAAGTTCATGGCGGTGCCCGTGGTATTCGGTAAGAAACAGGAATGGAAAGACGGTAAGATGCAGGATACCGATGAGGACAATGTCATCAACAGCGTGGAACCCCTCTGGACCAAGGCTCCCTCAACCCTCAAGGACGAGGACTACAAGTCGTTCTACCGCACCCTCTACCCCATGCACGACGAACCCCTGTTCTGGATTCACCTCAATGTGGATTACCCCTTCAACCTCACGGGTATTCTCTATTTCCCACGCATCAAGTCCAACATCGAACTGCAGCGCAACAAGATTCAGCTCTACTGCAACCAGGTGTTTGTCACCGACCAGGTGGAAGGCATCGTGCCAGAGTTCCTCACCCTGCTCCATGGCGTCATCGACTCACCCGACATTCCTCTGAACGTCAGCCGCAGCTACCTCCAGAGCGACCGCGAGGTGAAGAAGATTTCTACCTATATCACCAAGAAGGTTTCCGACCGCTTGCAAGCCATCTTCAAAGAGGACCGCAAGGGCTATGAGGAGAAATGGGACGACCTGAAACTCTTCATCAACTATGGTATGCTGAGCGATGAAAACTTCTACGACCGCGCTAAAGACTTCGCCCTGCTCAAAGACACCGAAGGCAAATACTTCACTTTCGAGGAATACAAGCAACTCATCGAGAGCACTCAGAAAGACAAGGACGACACCCTCGTCTATCTCTATGCCACCGACCGCGAAGAGCAGTACAGCTACATCCAGGCTGCCAAAGACAAAGGTTACAGCGTGCTCCTGCTCGACGGACAGCTTGACGTGCCTGCCATCCAGATGCTCGAACAGAAGTTTGAGAAGAGTCGCTTCACCCGTGTCGATTCTGACATCATCGACCGCCTCATCGTGAAAGACGATGCGCCAAAAAGTACCCTGAGCGACGACGAGTCTGCCAATTTGTCATCTGTATTCCGTTCTCAGCTTCCCCATCTCGACAAGACCGAGTTTATGGTCGAAGTGCAGGCACTCGGCGCCAATGCCCGTCCTGTCATGATCACCCAGAACGAATATATGCGTCGTATGAAGGAGATGAGCCGCTTCCAGGCTGGCATGAATTTCTATGCCCAGATGCCCGACTCGTTCAACCTCGTGCTCAACAGCGACCATCCCCTTGTGAAACGCGTACTCGACGAGTGTGGTTCATCTACTGCAGATGCCCTCAAACCCATCGACAGCGAATTGCGCGGACAAGAGGCTCGTTTGGCTGCTCTCCGCCAGTCGCAAGACGGCAAGAAGCCCGAAGAACTCTCACAGGAGGAGAAAGACGACAAAGCCAACACCGAGAAGGCCATCGCTGAGCAGAAAGACAAGAAACAGCAGTTGTTTGCCGACTTTGGCAAGCAGAACGCTGTCGTACATCAGCTCATCGACCTTGCACTCCTGCAGAACGGCATGCTCAAGGGTGAAGCGCTCGACAAGTTCTTGCAGCGTAGCGTTGAGCTCATCAAATAAAGCGTTTCTCACGCTCCATTGATTACAATCCCGACCCACTCTCAACCGGTGTGGTCGGGATTTTTTTTTGTTCCTTCCCGTCAGTCTTTATCATTTTATCGACCTCGCCCCCCCTACCATTGCCCCCGTTTTTGATTTTCAAAAACTGTTATACTGTTATATTGTCACGCTTATATTGTCACACTGCGTTAACATGTCCTTGATGCGTCCATTGGGAAATGGCAAGTCGTTTTCCCGTTTTTTCGATTAGTTTGTTGTAGCAAGAAATTAGTCATATCACACCTCATTCCCACATCGTCGGTTTCTCCTTTTCAGTTCCCATGTTCCTCCCATTTTGTCCCATCGTTGTCCGCTTAATTCTGGGATTTAGTGCGGATTCACTGGTGACTTACTGAGGAGTTGCCCACGTCTGTGTGCGGACGGAATGTTCTGTGCGATGAGTGATTCTCTCTTGAACCACGGTGCCGCCTATCTTGGACTGCGGTGCAAAGGTACGAAGAAAAATAATCGGTTCACCCATTTGTCGCCAACTTGTGATGAAAATGTCCTTCATCTTGTTACATTTTGCTGTGTATCAATGCGTTACAAAGCCTAATTTGGGAACGTTAAAAATAGAGATTATCGTATATTGCTGAATATAAGGCAGATAGGTGGAGCGCTATACAATTATTGGGCTGAACCTGTGGTAAGATCATGGGTATGATGTTAGGCGCTGTAAAGAAAAGAGCAGAAATGGCATTTTTCAGTAAAACGCAAAAATGTTGCGTTACAGCGTTACAGTTACAGTATTACAGTTTTTGAAAACCAAAAACAAAAAATCGAGCCGAAATTTTATATATATTTATATATAATTATTTGTATGTTATATTTTGAAAATTGAATCCTTCTTCTCTCTTACGGCATTTTTTGCAAAATGAAAACTGTAATACTGTAACTGTAACGCGGTGTGTTTTTATTTGTTGTAAATATATTTTATATCTATTGTTGATAAAACATGAGCGATATATATAAAAAACTATCGCTATTCTTCCCGTTTCTTTTTGTGGTCTCGAAATTATTTACTACTTTTGTCGCTAAAAATAAAAAGCCCACACAAAAATCCTGATCATGACCACATACAGATTCGCGATTACCGGACTACGTCACCATGACTTTGCCAACAGACTCGATGAACTCTACGACAAGGCTATGGGAAAGCGTTTGTCAAAGAAAAGCATTAAAAGCATTTTTTGAGTGCCATAATCAGGTAGATTTAATAACAATATATTATCACTTTTCCAACATTGTGTATTGACAAAAACTCGTACATTTCCAACATCATAAGAGCAAAACCAATGTCAATCGCAAGCGTTACAGTTTGACAGTTGACAGTTTTGGGAAAGGGTATTTTTTAGTTGCCTACGGCAAGAAATCTTTGGAGGAAATCTTTAATAAAATATGGCCTATGGCCAGAAATCAATCATCGGATCATCGGAATTTACATCGGAATTTTTTTTGGTTGCTTCGCAAGAAATCTTTGGAGGAAATCTTTTTTAAGATGTTGCTTTGCAAGAAATCTGTTTAAGTTCCGTTAAGATCCGATGATGATAAAGAGCCTTGAAAAAAATCTTTTGGAAAACGAACGTTTTCGTTAAGCCAGATGAGCAGACCCGAGCTCGTTCGAGGTCTGCCATGGCGAGAAAAGGTGCCATAAAATGGAAGATTTCTATAAGCACATCCGTAAGGGATGGCACGTAGTAGGTTGGCATGTTACATGGGACAAAGTTATAATTTTATCCCTGGCATATCGTGTTACATAGAGAAATTTGACTTAACGAAAACGATGGTATTATAAAAAAAAAGAGTACCTTTGTATCAAAATTGATAAGAATCTATGGCAGAACCATTGGCAGAACGCTTGCGTCCAAGGACGCTCGATGACTATATGGGACAGCAGCACCTTGTTGGACAAGGGGCTGTCTTGCGCAAGATGATAGACGCTGGGCGGATTTCCTCGTTTATATTGTGGGGACCACCGGGAGTCGGCAAGACTACCTTGGCGCAGATCATAGCACATCGGCTTGAAACTCCATTCTATACGCTCTCTGCCGTGACGAGTGGGGTAAAGGATGTAAGGGATGTGATAGAACGTGCACAGAAAGGGCGCTTCTTCAACGAGGCATCACCGATATTGTTTATCGACGAGATTCATCGCTTCTCTAAGTCGCAACAGGATTCTCTGTTGGGGGCTGTTGAGAAAGGTGTGGTGACGCTTATTGGTGCTACTACCGAAAATCCTTCGTTTGAAGTGATACGACCTCTACTTTCCCGCTGTCAACTCTATGTGCTGAAATCATTGGAAAAAGATGATTTGTTGCAGTTGCTCGACAGGGCCATCACGAAGGATGTCTATCTGAAAGAGATGGATATTACGCTGCAAGAGACGGATGCCTTGTTGCGGTTCAGCGGTGGCGATGCGCGTAAGCTTCTCAATATCTTGGAATTGGTGATAGAAGCATCGGACAAGAGTAAGCCTATTGTTATTGACGACAAAATGGTGGCTGAGCGCTTGCAACAGAATCCGCTGGCTTATGACAAGGATGGTGAGATGCACTACGATATTATCTCTGCCTTCATCAAGAGTATCCGTGGGTCTGATCCCGATGCGGCACTCTATTGGTTGGCGAGGATGATAGAGGGTGGGGAAGATCCTAAATTCATAGCACGCCGTTTGGTGATTTCTGCTTCAGAAGATATCGGATTGGCTAATCCTAATGCGTTATTGCTGGCTAATGCTGCCTTTGATGCTGTGCAGAAGATTGGATGGCCCGAAGGGCGCATTCCGCTTGCAGAAGCTACTGTGTATCTGGCAACGAGTCCGAAAAGCAACTCTGCCTATTTAGGTATTGATGCTGCCTTGGAACTTGTCAGACGGACTGGCAACCAGCCTGTTCCGCTTCCTATTCGCAATGCGCCTACGCAGCTCATGAAGCAGTTGGGCTATCATGACGGTTATCTCTACCCGCATGACTATCCTGGTCATTTCACACCACAGCAATATATGCCTGATGCTCTTGTTGACGAACGGATATGGCATGGGCAACACTCGCCGGCAGAAGAAAAACTCTATGAAAGAATGGTTAACTATTGGGGGGAAAGGTATAAACAATGAATATGGAATATGATATCCTGGTGCAGCAGATTATTGAGTTTCTCGGAACATTTGCCTTTGCGATATCCGGTATTCGGCATGCTGCATCCAAAAGATTTGACTGGTTTGGAGGCTATGTTTGCGGAATTGCGGTGGCTATCGGCGGCGGTACGATACGTGACGTGATGTTGGGAACTACTCCTTTCTGGATGACCAATCCTATTTATATGGAATGTACGGCAATGGCGTTATTGTTTGTGATTGTCTTTGCCCGCCACCTTAAAAGGTTGAGCAACGCATGGTTTGCTTTTGACACACTGGGTCTGGCTCTCTTTAATATTGCCGGTATTCAGAAGTCTATCGTCTTTGGACAGCCGTTTTGGGTCGCCATCATCATGGGATGTATTACAGGGTCGGCAGGAGGAGTGATCCGTGATGTGCTTCTCAACAACGAACCTGTGATTTTCCGCAAGGAGATCTATGCCATTGCTGCCGTTGCCGGCGGTCTTGCGTATTGGGGACTGGTGGTCTTGAATGTTCCTATTGAGGTGACTGTCATCGTCTCGTTTGCCACAACCTGTCTGATACGTTTCATGGCGGTGAAGTATCATTTATCACTACCCAAGCTGAAAAACGAATGATGAGGTCTGAGGTCTGAGGTCTGAAGTCTGAGGTCTGAGGTCTGAGGTCTGAGGTCTGAAGTCTGAGGTCTGAGGTCTGAGGGAGTGGTCTTTATCATCCTACGAAAATCTTTCTCCGTGTTGTGTGTTCCGTGGATTCTTATGGGGTTGCTTCGCAAGATGTTTTGGAGTAGCGAAGACAGAGTGAGAGCTCGCTTTCACTATGCTGAGTCACGACAAAACAAACCATAGGTAAATCTTTGGAGGAAATCTTTAATAAAAATATGACCTACGGCCAGAAATATATCATCGGAATTTAGACGGAATTTATGCAGAAACAAAAATCTTTAACTATAATCTCTAACCTCTAACCTCTAATCTCTAATCTCTAACCTCTAACCTCTAACCTCTAACCTCTAACCTTTAACCTATAAACTAAACACTCCGTGGATTTTTGATGATTAGCCTGCCATTGTTTCTGGAACGATGGAATCAGATTTCGAAGCGGATGTAACTCCTGTCGTCGAATGAATCCTGGCCGTAGAGGAATGCCTTGCAGGCTAAGAACGTGTCGATATTGAGTGGGTCGTTCTCCTGCTGTTGACGGAGCAGCCGTTCGCTCTCGTCGAGTGTTTCACGCAGGAAGGGGTAGCCATCGCTTGCCATGACGATATGGTGAGGTTGGAAATCAAGGGTGATGACCTTCACAAACTGTTCGGCAATGCGAAAACCGTCTATCACGGCATAACTGACGTTCTGTTGTTTCATGCTCTCCACCATATCAGCCATAATATATTCGCGACTGGCGTCCTTGGTGAGCAGTTGATCTACGGTAGTGCCCTGACTCAACAGCTTTTTGGCATATTCAGACCGTTTGGCGGCATGAACAGCCTCTTCGGGTTTCGGATTGTCTATCAGTTCGCCGTCTATCAAGCATTGGCAGTCGCCAACCAGCCATAATTGCCGTTGAAGGCGGCTATAGATGATGGCAGAACAGGTGAGGCGATCTTCCGGATGCAGGAGTAGGTGTTCTGTTTCCGACTTCTTATACTCTTTGCGGATATAGTTGGTCACCCCTATCAGAAACTGATGGCAATCAATTCCCTTGGGCATTTTCTTGATGTATTTGCCGGTCAACCGCATGGCCTGTCGCCCGTTGGAACGAAACCGGCTGTGCCGGTAGTTGGTCTTGGCTGTTGACCCATCAATGACTGCGATGAAATCATCTGTTACGACGATTCCGTCCTCGCATTTCTTTTCCGGATCCTTTCCCTGTATTTTCTGTTCGATGATTTTCATTGTTGTATTTCTTATAGTGAGGCATCCCTGTCGGCTGTTGGCGGTATGTGTTTCCGCCAGACCCTGGGCATAGTTCTCTAATCAGATCAGAACGCCCGATGCGTCGCAGACTCTGTTCTATGGATCTGCGTTCCTCTGGTTTGTACCAGAAGAAATATTGTCGTTGGGCAAGTTTCTCCTTTTGGCTATGGGCACTATACACCTCCTGGAGGGTGTAAGGGTCGTAGCCTGTGTACCATGTCTCGGTAGAAACGGTCATGGGGGTGGGTGTGAAGTCTTGCACTTGCTCCAACTGGAAATCGAGGCGTTTGGTGAGCACAGCCAGTTGTGCCATGTCCTCTTCTCTGCAGCCTGGATGGCTGGAGATGAAATAAGGGATGATCTGTTGGTTGAGGTGTGCCTCGCGATTGATGCGGTCGAAGATGTGCTTGAAATCGTCAAACTGTCTGAATGGCGGTTTGCGCATCAGCTGCAATACATTGTCGCTGGTGTGTTCGGGAGCCACCTTCAGTCGTCCGCTGACATGTTTGGTGATGAGTTCGCGGGCATACTCCATGGCAGCCTTGTTGCTTTCTTCGTCTTTGCTATGATGCAGAATGAGGTCGTAGCGCACACCGCTGCCGATGAAACTCTTCTTGATGCCGGGAATAGCATCGACGCTACGGTAGATATCCAGCAGGGCGGTATGGTCGGTATTGAGATTGGGACAAATCTGCGGGTGGATGCAACTGGGTCGTTTGCACTTCTCGCACGCATTCAGATTGCGTCCTCGCATGCCATACATATTGGCAGAAGGTCCGCCAAGGTCTGAGATGTAACCCTTGAAGCCAGGCATCCCCATGACCTGTTTAACCTCGCGCAAGATGCTCTGTTTGGAGCGACAGGCAATGAATTTTCCCTGATGGGCAGAGATGGTGCAGAAAGCGCATCCTCCGAAGCATCCTCGATGGATGTTGACGGAGTATTTGATCATCTCATACGCCGGAATCCGCTTGTCTTTGTATTTCGGATGCGGTTGGCGCGTGTAGGGCAGATCAAACGAGGCATCCAGTTCTTCGGTTGTCATGGGCGGATAGGGCGGATTGACAACAGCATATTTGTCGCCGACGGCTTGAATGAGGCGTTGGGCGTGCATCATGTTCGACTGTTCTTCGATGTGCCGGAAATTCTCGGCTTGTTTCCGCTTGTCTCTAAGACAGTCTTCGTGGCTATGGAGCACGATATCATGATCGCTGATGCCATCGACAATTTCGTTGCGACGGGCAAGATAGACGACCTGGGGCAATTCGTGAAGTGAAGAGAGGGGCAGTCCATCGTTTAAGCAACGGGCAATTTCAAGAATGGTTTTCTCTCCCATGCCGTATGAGATGATATCAGCCGGTGCGTCACAAAGCAGGCACGGCCTTAATCGGTCTTGCCAATAGTCGTAGTGAGTGAGGCGTCGCAAAGAAGCCTCGATGCCTCCAAGTACGATAGGGACATCGGGGTAGAGCTGACGGAGAATATTACTATAGACCACCGTTGGATATTCAGGACGCATATCATGTCGCCCGTCAGGGGTGTATGCATCTTCGGAACGCAACCGTCTGTTGGCTGTATATTTATTGACCATGGAATCCATACATCCCGGTGAGATGCCGAAAAACAGGCGTGGTCGTCCCAGTTTCTTAAAGTCACGGTAGTCACCATGCCAGTCGGGCTGTGGTACGATAGCCACTTTATAGCCGGCGGCTTCCAGTATGCGTCCGATGACTGCTGCGCCAAACGACGGGTGATCTACATAAGCGTCTCCGCTGAACAGAATAACGTCGAGTTCTGTCCAGCCGCGTAGTTCTATTTCTTTCTTCGTAGTAGGAAGAAAGTCTGTCAGTTGATATTTGCTGTTTGCCAATGTATATGTATTTTAGTTGAGGGGAGTGCCCTGTATGACGTCAGCGTCCACTCCGATAGAATCTTCGTTTTGGTTCTTCCAGTTGATGAACAGCAGAATGAGCTGTTGCAAGCCGAAAGCTTTCATGTTATGATGGTAGATGACGTCGAGGCAAAGGTCAAGAAGCGCCTTGTCTGTTGTGGATTCAGATTCGAGCAGGGCGCGAATGTTGAGTTTGAGTTTGTCTAAGACCTGTTCGTCAATATACCCATTGGAGTCAATAAGATCGCGGAAGAGTTGGTACTTCTCGATTGTTGCAAGGTGTTGCTCGCTGACTTCTATACTGCGGGTTCCTGTGGGGTTGCTCTGGATTCTGTACATAGATTGTTGATTTTTTGAGTTAATATTGTTTTGTTTTGAGTTATTACTGTCTGTTGATCAGGAAATTGATCATGCCACGCATGAGTGTATTGCGCTTTTTATCGCTTTTGATGCATTCGAAGGGGAATCCCATGGTCAAGGCGCGATAGTCGTTGCCTTGATAGGCAACAGCTGCCGTTTGACCGTCTGCATAGCGCATGGCGGCAAAGGATTTCCCTACGGGGTTTATCACGTCTGCTGCCGTTGCCGCATAATGCTCTTCGTTCATCTGATGGTAAAAATCGAAGGTGGTTCCCATGCCCGTGATGCTGTCGTTGGCAGCCTTGTAAGGCGAGGCACTTTGGCATTTCAATACCTCTGCGAGCATGTTCTTGTCTTCGTCTGATTTCATATCAGAACCGACGTAGGCGCCGCTCACCAGTAGAGAACCGCCATGGTTGGCGTACTGGCGCAACAGATGTTGCAGGGTGGGCTTCATGGTTTTATAATATACCAAACTGTGTGCATCGTCACGCTCCAGTCCTAATAGCAGGTCTATCATGTCGAATTGCTCCAACGGCAACTGTTTGCTTTCCACGGCTTTTACCGAAGCGCTGACGATATTGTATTTTCCTGCCGCAACAATCGCCTTGGCATGAGTTGAAACATAGTTGAAGTCGTTACCAGCCAAGAAAGTCCCAGCCATCTCGTCTCCGCTGTCGCCAAAGCTCCTGCTGTTATTGTCGAAATTCAACTGGCGTCCCATCCATCCAGGCATGCACCCTCTTGTTACTCCAGGGTCTTCGTCCAGGTCGAAACCCTGTTCGGTGTCAGAGAATCTCACGGCAGGTGAAGACAGTCGGTTGAATCCGTTGATGATGAGAATGTTCCCCTTTGCTTCAGGCTGATAGACAGCCGAAAGGGTCTCTGTTGTGAAACTCTTGCCGCCATCGTTGAAGGCAGCCACTTTGAAGTGGTAAAGCAATCCGGGTTCCAGTCGGACCTCGTAATTGTTTCTGCTGCGGACCACGGTACCATTGTCGAAATCCATACCTTCTATACCTTTATATATAATGTATCCAGAGGGCGAGGCAGTCTTCTCCTGTGGATCATCCACACCTTCCCATTCCAGACGCGCCATACCTTTGTTGTCAAGGCTGATGCGGAAATTGGTAGGAGCCAATGGGGTGACGACATATTCTTTATTGTGCATTTCACTCATGAAGCGCAACGTAGTCTTGTAGAGTGAACGTGCCAGCGTGAAGCGGAAATTGGGGTCGAGGGCATAGCGCATATCCGCAAAATTCTGGTGAGAGAGCGTTTCGATGATAGCGCTCGGCACTTCGGGTTGACGGGTTTCAGAGTAGTTGCGGTCGTATATTTCACGACGGTTCCATTTTCCATACTTATACCGCATGTCAGTAACAATACCATCCAAAAGGGCATCGGCATAATCACGCGAAGCCAGTCGGGACACTTTGCTTCCCAGCAGTCCTTCGTTGAAATCGGTGGTACAGATTGATAGTGTGCCTATCAGACTTCGTCCGTCGCGACGGAGTCCTGCATCGGAATGGACAGCCAATGAGAGTTCTATGGGTACATGGAGTCCGGCACTATCGGGCATGAATGGTGAACCGCCCCCCAGATAGTTGACCATGTTGGATCTGGCGTTGATGTCGTCGCCATAGTCATCCTGTCCGTTTTTTGAACTATAGACGCTGTATGGCATTCCTGCCCATTGGGCATAATAGCGTGCGCCTTCCAAAGCCCGAGGCATTCCGCTGACCCGATCTCCCCGTTGAATATTGCCCATTCCTCCGCCAAACCTGACAGCATCGGTTGTAATCACGCCGTTCTTGTTGCTGTGGTTGGTGAGGGTTATCCGGTTGAATTCACTATACCCTTTGTCAAATTCGAATGTTCCGAGATAGACCCATGTTCCTCCGCCCATGCGTTGGTTGATACGAAATTCAGTTCGTTCTCCGCGGTGCCATACGGTATAGTGAGCATCGTCAATACTATTGGGTAATGTTTGATAGCTGACATAAACGGCATATTTTCCAGTACGGGGAAATTCGGGCTGATAACTGACGAGGGAATAGCGGGTTTTGCTGCCCGTCGTCTTCACCATGCGTGCTGTTCCCGCCTGAAAGGGATTCTCCCCATCTACATAAGGACCCTGGTGGAAAGCAAATCCGCTGTTGGGAGTGTTTTTCCATTTGTTGCTGGCAGTCGCTTCGATATAGTTGCGCTTCGAACCGTCGTTATCCACGATGATTTCTTCTTTCTGCCATACTCTTTCGCGCGGGGTAAACACAATGGCTCCTGCATTTTCCAACATAGGAATGAGGTAGGGCACTACGATGGTTTGCGTATATAAGTCCTCGCTTGTGGCGAAAAGGCGTGGACGTTGCCATTCCCATTCATCTTTGGCAATGTTGTAATAATAGCCATGGCTCGCCCATAATGCCACATGACGTCCATCCAGACCATGTCGGATACTAATAGGTGAGGAAACGTTTCTGACCCATGGTGCTCCTTGGTAGTCGATATTGTTCCATTGGCGCTTCTTATCCGGTTTTTCGCGTAGTCGGTTGGGGATGAGGTCGTGAATATCTCTGTTGTGGGTAAGTACCGAGAAACTGTAGTCCGCATACTGCCCAACCAACAGTTTTCGTACCTCCTGTTCGATACGTTCTACCGACTGCGGCGTGAATGCCTGTTCGGCAAACGTCTCATTGGCCAGTATCCTGATGTTTCTCTCAGTAGTATCAATTTCGCATGCAGACAGATGGGCGCGCCGTAAGAACTGCGCGCCAATGGGTTTGTAGTGAGAAAAATATGATTCTAAGCGATTACGTAATAGTGCATCGTCTGTAGTCTGTCCATATGTCCCTTTTGGCAGCATACAAACCAGCAATAGTATCAGCGTCAGTTTTTTCATCAGATGTCTCCTAAACAGAAATTCTCAGGTTTCTTACCTTGGAAATCTTTGAAATACATTTTTATTTCATGCATCTGGTCGTCAATATTGCCATTAGGAATAATGGTCTTGGTGCACTGGATGCGTCGTTTCTTGTAATCTACTCCATAAAGCAGAATAGGTATTCCTGCTTTCAAAGCAATATAATAAAAGCCTTTCTTCCACTCTGGATTGGGCGATCGTGTTCCCTCTGGTGTAATGGTGAGATGAAAACATTTTGATTGCTTGGCATATTCTGCCAAGTTATCGGTCATGCTTGTGTGTTTTGAACGCCACACGGGAATGCCTCCCATACGTCGGAAAATAGGTCCCAGAGGCCAGAAGAACCATTCCTTCTTCATGAGAAAGTTACTGCTGATGCTATTTGCTCCAGCATACAGTTGCCCAATAAGAAAGTCCCAGTTGCTGGTGTGTGGAGCTAAGCAAATGATGTATTTGTCGGGGTGGGGCTCTGTGACATCTACGGTCCACCCCATACGTTTATATAACAGCCAGTTACAGAATGATTTCCACATATTTATTGTTTAGAGATTGCTGATTTGATCTGCTATTTCAAGGACAGAAGTCTTGAATTGCATTTTGAGGTCTTTGAAATATTTGCCTTTGCTCATGCCTGGTTCCGGATGAGAAATGCGGCTGAGCGTATTGCTTTGCAACTTGTCTATTGTCTCTACAATATTTGCTAAAATTTTATCGTCATGGGTATTGCCATAAAGTGAAGCGGCAATAAAATCGATGTAAAGTTCATCACAGATCAGATTGACGTTCTTTTTTAGTGCTCTTTTGTTTGCCATAATATACCTCCTTTGTTTTTTTTGTGATTTATTTTAATTTTTGTTCAAAGATACAGATAATATTCTAATTTACAATCTTTATCGTTTAAAAAAATATTAAAAATGTGTTTTTTGCCATTTTAATTCTTATTTTTTGAAGAAAATGACTACTTTTGTAACCCAAAAAAGAGTTCATTATTCAAAAAGTAAATAAAATCAACTTATGGAAAAAAGTGCATTGCAAATTGCAAGAGCTGCTTATCAGCCCAAATTACCCAAGGCTCTTCAGGGTGCTGTAAAAGCTGTAGAGGGTGAACCAACACAATCAGTAGGAAATCAGGATGAGATCAAGGCATTGTTCCCTAACACTTATGGAATGCCTGTTATTACCTTTGAACCAGGTGAAGCCACACAGCTGCCTGCATTTAACGTAGGTGTTATCCTTTCTGGTGGTCAGGCTCCTGGCGGACACAATGTTATTTCTGGTCTTTTTGACGGTGTTAAGTCTCTTAACCCAGCAAATAAACTGTATGGATTTATTCTTGGTCCTGGCGGTTTGGTTGACCATAATTATATGGAAATAACAGCCGAGATCATGGACGACTACCGTAATACCGGTGGTTTCGATATTATCGGTTCTGGACGTACCAAATTGGAAAAGGAAGATCAGTTCGAGAAGGGTATTGAAATCCTTCGTGAACTTGGCATCAAGGCCTTGGTTATCATTGGCGGTGACGACTCTAATACAAATGCCTGTGTTCTTGCAGAGTATTATGCTGCAAAGAAATACGGCGTACAGGTAATTGGTTGTCCTAAGACTATTGACGGTGACTTGAAGAACGACCAGATTGAGACCTCGTTTGGTTTTGATACCGCTTGTAAGACCTATAGTGAACTCATTGGTAATATTGAGCGTGACTGTAACTCAGCCCGCAAATATTGGCACTTCATCAAACTGATGGGTCGTTCTGCTTCACACATCGCTTTGGAATGTGCGCTTCAGACCCAGCCAAATCTCTGTCTGATTTCAGAAGAGGTAGAGGCTAAGGAAATGTCACTTGACGATGTTGTAACCTACATCGCAAATGCAGTGGTAGCCCGTGCCAACGAAGGTAACAACTTCGGTACCGTACTTATTCCAGAAGGACTTATCGAGTTCATTCCTGCTATCAAGAAACTGATTGCCGAACTGAACGAAGTACTGACTGATCCTGCAACAGGTGAGCCTCGCGTATTTGCTAATGCAGAAGAGCAGATTTCTTTCGTAAAGAACGCTATTGCCAAGGACAACCTCGCAGTACTCGAATCACTTCCTGCAGACGTGGCTCGTCAGCTTTGTCTCGACCGCGACCCTCACGGAAACGTTCAGGTGTCATTGATCGAAACAGAGAAGCTCCTTTCTTGCATGGTTGAGGCTAAACTTGATCTTTGGGCGAAAGAGGGTAAGTACAATGGTAAGTTTGCTGCACAGCATCACTTCTTTGGTTACGAAGGCCGTTGCGCTGCTCCATCAAACTATGATGCAGACTATTGCTATTCACTCGGTTTCAACGCTTCACGCCTGATTGCTAATGGCAAGACTGGTTATATGTCAATCATCAAGAACACAACAGCACCTGCAGAACAATGGATTGCCGGTGGTGTGCCCATCACTATGATGATGAACATTGAGCGTCGTAATGGTAAGAACAAGCCCGTTATCCGCAAGGCTCTTGTAGAGCTTGATGGTGCACCCTTCAAGTTCTTTGCCGCTCATAGAGAGCAGTGGGCTAAAGAGACTGCTTATGTTTATCCCGGCCCAATCCAGTACTGGGGTCCATCAGAAGTATGTGACCAGACAACCAGAACACTGGCTTTGGAGCAGGCTTAATCTGATTTATGCCGACTTCACGTAGTAAGCAACATAAAAGACGCATATCGAGTCCTGTCCGCCGCAAGCGGCCAGGGCTCTTTGTGCGTTTGTTACGTCATCTTCCAGGATGGTCCTGGTGGTTAGGCGGATTCTTACTTGTAGCGGCGTATATTTGGTTTTTCTACTATATCTTTGTTGGGCCCTTCGGCTTCCGATGGCGTGCACTCTATGGTGACGTCAATTACCCGGAAGGTTATGAAATTCACGGTATCGACATCTCTCATCATCAGGGAGAGATTGACTGGGACGAACTTCGTGACAATGGAATGATAGATAAATACCCCATCCGGTTCGTTATGATCAAAGCCACGGAAGGTGCCAGTCTGATAGACGAAAACTTTCATGATAATTTTGAACAGGCTCGAGAACACGGCTTTACACGAGGCGCCTATCATTTCTATAGTGTTCGGTCATCGGCAAAAGACCAAGCCGAGCATTTTATCAACGAAGTGAAACTGGAGAATGGCGATTTGCCACCGGTATTAGACGTAGAGAAGAAACCAAACACTCAAACCGACCAAGAGTTTAAGGAGAGTATTCTACTCTGGTTGCAGCTGGTAGAACACCAATATGGTGTGAAGCCTATCATCTATACTTATTATAAATTTAAGATGCGTTACCTCAGCGACCCCGTCTTCGACCAATATCCCTATTGGATTGCTCACTATTATGTGGACAAGGTGGAGTATCAAGGTAACTGGAAGTTCTGGCAACATACCGATGTGGGACGTTTGCCGGGCATTAAAGGGGATGTTGATTTCAATATCTACAACGGTTCTTATTACGACTTACGCAAACTCACTATCGGCGCACGTGAGCAGATAGGAGAAGAGGCCTATCAAGATAACTGATATAATCCATAACTATACATCAAACAAAATATCTATGTCAAACGAAGTTAAAATACAAGACCTGACGCTGAGACAGGCTGCCGAAGAAGGTATGGATGCCTTCGTCGATGCTTTCGTCAACGCCATACACCAAGCCATAGGAGGACAGCTTACAGCAGATAATATGGGCATGCTCAATGCAGACCAAATAACCCTGTTGGCGTGGAATGCACTCCATGAAGAGGTAATGGACGGTGGTTTTGTACAGCTCATCCACAATGGTTACGGACCTTTTATCTTCAAAAATCCATTCGCCAAGGCCATCAAACAGTGGGGACTTCGTGACCTCTCCAAACTCATATACGATGCACATACGCTCTATGAGAAATATCATGTTACCATTGAGCGGGAGTGTAGTGAAGAGGAGTTTATGGCACTTTTTGAGCAAATGCCGGAGTTTGATGACCTTGACGATACTTTTGTAGAAAAGGAAGAAGAGTGGACCTCACAAATTGCAACGTATATAGACCAACACATCGATCATTTTGTCGTTGTGACAAACGAATGAGAAGATTGCTATGAATAAGGACGACGAGAAAATACGTAAGAAAAGTCCTGTGCAGATAAGAAACAAGAAGGCTTCGTTCGAATACTTCTTTATTGAAACATATACCGCAGGAATCGTACTGACAGGCACAGAAATAAAGTCTATCAGACTTGGTAAAGCGAGTCTGGTAGATACCTATTGCTTTATACATAATGGAGAAATATGGGTCAAGGGCATGAATGTGTCACCCTATTTCTATGGTTCATACAACAACCATGAGATGAAACGAGACCGCAAACTCCTGCTTACCAAACGTGAGATACAGAAATTGCAGTCTGCCACCAAACAAACGGGTTATACTATCGTGCCGCTTCTCGTGTTTATTGATGAACACGGACGCGCTAAGATGGATATTGCACTCTGTAAGGGTAAAAAGGAGTTTGACAAGCGTCAGACCCTCAAAGAGAAAGAAGACCGCAGGGAAATGGACCGTGCAATGAAACACTACTAAATGACAACACTCAAAGAAATTGCCAAACAACGCATCCTTGTGCTTGATGGAGCTATGGGAACGATGATTCAGAAGTATGAACTTACTGAACAGGACTTTCGTCGAAATATCTATACCAACCAACGTGGACAGATGCGTGGGAATAACGATATCCTCTGTCTGACACGTCCTGATGTGATAGAGGATATTCACAAAAAATATCTTATTGCAGGGGCTGATATCATCACGACAAATACTTTCAATGCACAACGTATTTCGCAGGCGGACTACCACATGGAAGACCGTTGTCACGAAGTGGCCCTTGCCGGTGCTCGTATCGCCCGACGTATGGCAGACGAATTTTCCACACCCGATAAACCACGATTCGTGGCTGGTAGTGTGGGACCTACCAATAAAACCTGCTCAATGTCTCCCGATGTCAGTAATCCTGCCGCCCGCGAATTGACTTACCCCCAACTCTATGATGCCTACGTAGAGCAGATGGACGCACTTGTTGAGGGTGGGGTGGATGCTATTCTCATCGAAACGGTATTTGATACGCTGAACGCTAAAGTGGCTATAGATGCTGCCATGGCGGTAATGGCACAACGCAATATCGAACTTCCTATCATGGTTAGCGCTACCGTGAGCGACCTTGCAGGACGAACGCTCAGCGGACAAACACTTGAGGCTTTCCTTGCCAGCATCAGCAGTTACCCCATCTTTTCGGTAGGTCTCAACTGCTCTTTCGGTGCAGACCAGATGATAGGATTCCTTCGCCAACTGGCACGACGTGCTCCTTATTATATTAGTGCCTATCCCAATGCAGGACTCCCCAACTCAATGGGACTCTATGATGAGACTCCTGAGTCCATGGCTCCGAAGATTGGCGCTATGATTGACGAGGGACTTGTCAATATCATCGGCGGATGCTGCGGTACTGACGAACACTTCATTGCTGAATACCTCCCGCTTGTTGCTGGAAAGACACCGCATCGTCCGGCTGAAGCGTCTCCCTATATGCAACTGAGTGGACTTGAATTGCTGGAGGTGACTCCAGAGGTCCATTTTGTCAACGTTGGTGAACGGTGTAATGTGGCAGGATCGCGTAAGTTCTTGCGACTCATCAAAGAGAAACAATACGATGAGGCTGTTGCCATTGCCCGCAAACAAGTGGAGGATGGGGCCTTGGTCATTGACATCAATATGGACGATGGACTGCTTGATGCGAAGAGCGAAATGGTCAATTTCCTCAATCGCATTGCGTCAGAGCCCGATATTGCTGCAGTTCCTGTGATGATCGACTCTTCTGATTGGCAGGTGATTACTGCCGGACTGCAATGTGTACAGGGTAAGTCCATCGTCAACTCCATTTCGCTGAAAGAAGGAGAAGAGGTGTTTATACGCCATGCACAGGACGTCAAACGCTATGGGGCGGCAGTTGTGGTGATGTGCTTCGATGAACAAGGTCAAGCGACCAGTTTTGAACGACGTATTGAGATTGCAGAGCGGTCATATCGTATTCTTACTGAACGTGTTGGATTTAATCCGCTCGATATAATCTTCGACCCTAATATTCTGGCTGTGGCAACAGGTATGGAAGAACATGACAGTTATGCGCTCGACTTCATCCGTGCTACCGAATGGATCAGGAAAAACCTTCCTGGTGCCCATGTGAGCGGGGGTGTCAGCAATCTCTCTTTCTCCTTCCGTGGAAATAATTACATCCGCGAAGCCATGCATGCGGTATTCCTCTATCATGCCATTCAACGGGGAATGGATTTCGGTATTGTCAATCCTGCCACGAAAGTGCTCTATTCCGATATTCCTGCCGATGAACTGAAGGTTATTGAGGATGTGATTCTTAATCGTCATGCAGGAGCTGCCGATGAACTCACGCAGTTGGCAAACAAACTCTTGGAACAACAACAGGCCCTCAAAGCACAGACACCTGCTGATGCCGCAACAAACCAACGCAAAGAACAATGGCGCGAAGGGAATGTGGAAAGTAGGTTGCAACAGGCGTTGATAAAAGGTGTGGGCGACTATCTTGCCTCTGATCTGGAAGAAGCACTGCAACAGTACGCACGTGCGGTAGAGATTATCGAAGGACCGCTAATGGCGGGTATGAATGAGGTGGGACGACTCTTCGGACAAGGTAAGATGTTTCTGCCACAGGTGGTAAAAACTGCACGAACCATGAAACAGGCTGTGCAGATTCTACAACCCTATATCGAACAACAGAAGGGCGATAGCGACCGTAAGGCTGGAAAAGTATTGTTAGCTACGGTCAAAGGCGACGTTCATGATATTGGTAAGAATATCGTAGCGGTCGTCATGGCTTGTAATGGTTATGATATTGTAGATATGGGTGTCATGGTTCCTGCCGAACAGATTGTGGCGAAAGCCATAGAAGAGGGCGTCGATATGATAGGACTCTCAGGACTGATAACACCCAGTCTGGAAGAGATGGTCAACGTGGCGCGTGAAATGCAACGTGCAGGACTTCATATCCCGATCATGATAGGTGGAGCCACAACGAGCGAACTCCATGTGGCATTGAAGATTGCACCCGTCTATGGAGGTCCTGTGGTGTGGATGAAGGATGCTTCGCAAAACGCAACCGTTGCTGCCCGCCTGATGAGCGAAACCGAAAAGACTCAGATCGTCAACGGACTTGACGAGCGTTACCAACACCTGCGCGACGATTATCAACAACAACAGCAACAACTGCTTTCGCTCGACGAAGCGCGTAGCCAGAAAAAAGATTTCTTTAAGGATACTGCACAATGAGCAATATGAGAAAAAACATTATCCTCCTCGGCATCATGTGTATGCTGATGTCTTTAGGACTGTCGGCACAGTCTGTAAAACGTGAATTCCGTGGCGCATGGATTCAATGTGTCAACGGACAGTTTCAAGGCATGGGAACGCAACAGATGCAGAAAACACTTGCCTACCAACTGGATGAACTGCAGAAAGATGGTGCCAACGCCATTATATTTCAAGTTCGTCCGGCATGTGATGCACTCTACGAAAGCAGCATAGAGCCATGGAGCCATTTCCTGACAGGAGTACAGGGAAAAGCACCTGTGCCTTATTGGGATCCTTTGCAATGGATGATTGATGAATGTCATAAGCGGGGCATGGAACTCCATGCCTGGATCAACCCTTATCGTGCCAAGACTAAGTCGTCATATTCGTTGGCTTCAAACCATATTGTGACAAAACATCCTGAATGGAGCTTTCGCTATGACGGATTAGTGGTGATGAATCCTGCTCTTCAGGAGAATCGTGATTATATCTGTACAGTAGTAGAGGACATCGTGAAACGTTACGATATCGACGGACTTCATATCGATGACTATTTCTATCCTTATCCTGTGGCAGGAGTGGAGATTCCTGATGACGCACAGTATAAGGCTGATCCCCAAGGCTTCAGCAATCGTGGTGATTGGCGACGCTATCAGGTTGACCTGTTGATAGAGCAACTCAACACAACGATCCATCGGGTCAAGCCATGGGTGAAATTCGGAGTGAGTCCTTTCGGCATCTATCGTAATAAAGCGAACGACCCGGAAGGAAGCCGTACACGCGGTCTTCAAAACTATGATGACCTCTATGCCGATGTCATCAAATGGATAGACAACGGATGGGTCGATTATACTGTTCCACAGCTGTATTGGCAGATTGGTCATCCTGCGGCTGATTATGCCGAACTCGTGAAATGGTGGAATGATCATGCCGCTGCCCGTCCGCTATTTATCGGCGAGGATGTGGAGCGTACCGTGAAGTTTCCTGACCCGGAACAACCCAGTCGCAATCAGTTGCCTGCCAAGATGAAATATCATGCAGAATTGCCTGGAATACAAGGTACGGTGCTATGGTATGCGAAAGCTGCCGTAGATAATGTTGGCAACTATGGCACCAATCTTCGACAGGTGTATTGGAAGAACCCCGCACTTCAACCCCTTATGCCCCATCTGTGTGATAAGGCTCCTAAAAAGGTACGTAAACTCAAACCTTTACGTATTGCCAACCAGCAGGTGCTTTTCTGGACACCACCCAAGGGTAAGGCATGGCAGAATGAGGCAGTACGCTATGTGGTATATCGCTTTGCTAAAGGAGAACCTGTCAATCTCGATGATGCCTCACATATCGTTTGCATCACAGCTGATTGTCATCATGAGATTGTTGGAGAACCAGGACGATATGTCTATTATGTAACGGTACTCAACAGACTTGCTAACGAGAGCCGTCCCGTAAAAGCTAAAGTTACGGTGAAAGAGAAAGAACCTCAGAGCTAACGCGCTCTGGTTCTTTCTTTCGCTTGTACCAAGGTACTTTCGTTCGGAATAAAAAAGAAAACGTGTTTTTCTTTTTGTATTCCGCTCACTTATTCGTACCTTTGCAGAAAAATATAATCTATCAGAATTAACAGAATTATGAAACCTACATTATTCTTATTGGCTGCCGGAATGGGAAGTCGTTACGGCGGACTCAAACAACTTGACGGACTGGGACCTAATGGTGAAACCATTATGGACTATAGTATCTATGATGCCATACAAGCCGGATTCGGCAAAATCGTATGGGTAATCAGAAAAGACTTTGAAGAGCAGTTCCGTACACAGATTCTTGCTAAGTATCAACATAAGGTTCCATGCGAACTCTGCTTCCAGGCACTCGACGCATTACCCGAAGGCTTTAGCGTTCCAGAAGGACGACAGAAACCATGGGGGACCAATCATGCCGTACTGATGGGTAAGGATGTTATCAAAGAACCATTCTGTGTCATCAACTGCGATGACTTCTATAATCGCGACGCCTTTATGGTCATCGGAAAGTTCCTTAGCGAACTGCCAGAAGGTGCTAAAAACCAGTATGCTATGGTTGGATTCCGCGTAGGAAACACCCTGAGCGAGAATGGTACCGTAGCACGCGGCATCTGCTCTACCGATGCAGAAGGACATCTGACAACCGTTGTTGAACGTACCGAGATTGTACGTTGCGCAGAAGATGGTTCAAATGCCGGTGCAGTAACAGAAGCCATCCGCTATAAGGACGAAAATGGTAAATGGATTGAAGTAGCAGACAATACTCCTGTGTCAATGAACATGTGGGGCTTCACTCCCGACTATTTCAACTATTCACAGGATGAGTTTAAAGCATTCCTCTCAGATCCGAAGAACATAGAAAATCTGAAGGCAGAATTCTTCATTCCATTGATGGTCAACAAACTCATCAACGAGAAGACTGCTACCGTTAAGGTACTCGACACCACCTCTAAGTGGTTTGGAGTGACCTACGCAGCCGACCGTGAAGATACCGTGAAGAGAATTAAGAAACTGGTAAATGAAGGTGTCTATCCTAACAAATTGTTTTGATGCTGAATAACATTATGACTGAAGGGGAGTGCAGTAAACTGCGCTCCCTTATACATCATGCCAACAACATCGTTTTATGCTGTCATGTCAGTCCAGATGGTGACGCCATAGGTTCGGTATTGGGAATGGCAGAAGTTCTCAAGTGCATGGGCAAGGAACCCGTAATGGTGGTACCTGACCAGTTTCCAGACTATCTGCAATGGTTGCCTAATACCGAAAAGATAGTACGCTACGATAAGCGAAGCGATTATGTCGATATGGTGTTGAAAATAGCTGACCTTGTAATCTGTCTCGATTTCAACGCTCTGTCTCGTACCGACGATATGGAAGCCGCCCTGGAGGCATGTACTGCACCCCGTGTACTCATAGACCATCATCTCAACCCCAGCATAGCGTGTCAGGTCTGCGTGTCCCATCCCAATATGTCATCTACCAGCGAACTTGTGTTCCGTGTGGCTTGGCAGTTGGGACTGTTTGAACAGCTCGGACGCCATTTTGCAACAGCCGTCTATTGTGGCATGATGACAGATACAGGAGGGTTTACTTTCAACTCCAACTCGCCTGAGACATTTTATATCATCAGCCAACTCCTGACCAAGCACATCAATAAGGATAAGATTTATCGTAATGTCTATCATAATTACAGCGAGTCGCGCCTGCGCCTTGTAGGCCATGTGTTGTGCAATCGCCTCGTGGTTGATGCTAAGCGTCACGCTGCCTATTACACCCTCACGCGTGAAGACCAAAAAAACTTCAACTTCATTAAAGGAGATGCGGAGGGAATTGTTAATATGCCATTGCAAATTAAAGGATTACGACTTTCTATCTCGCTTCGAGAAGATACTGAGAAACCCAATCTCGTTATGGTAAGCCTTCGCTCGGTTGATGATTTCCCATGCAACTTGATGGCTGCCGACTTTTTCAACGGGGGAGGACACCTCAATGCCTCAGGTGGCAAGTTGCATTGCACCATGGAAGAAGCCGTGAAAGTGGTGGAAAGAGCTCTTTTGGCATACGAAGACAAGTTAAAGTAGTCTAAACGTGACAATAATTGCGGAATAATTCGTAATTTTGCGCCGATAAACCCAATAGTAACAACAAAGAATGAAAAAAACATCCTATCTGATGCTACTGGCGATGGTCGTATCGCTCTTTGCAGCTTGTAACGACTATGAAACCTATAGCGACTTGAAAAAGAAGGAACGACAGGCTATCGGCAAATTTCTTGTCGATTCGGCTATCAACGTCATTAGTGAAAAACAGTTTGAAGAACAAGGACAAACCACTGATCTTAAGAAAAACCAATATGTGTTGCTCGACAAGAGTGGCGTCTATATGCAGATTATCCGTAAAGGCTGCGGACAGCAGGTAGAGAGTGGAAAAACCGTCAACGTGCTCTGTCGCTTCTCTGAAACAAATATCCTGACCGACTCTATGCTCATCCGCAACGATATAGTAGGAACCATCTATATGAATGGTCAGTATATCGACGTGTCACAGTATGTGGATAAGATGACCGTACAGCGCAATGGAAGCACCTTCCAGGCATCCTTCGTTTCGGGCATGATGCAACTCTACCACGGCACATCTTCCGTACCCTCTGGATGGCTTGTCCCCCTGCTTTATATCAACGTAGGACGCCCTCTCCAGGAAGGTGACGAGATTGCTAAGGTGAAACTTATCGTACCCCATTCACAAGGCACACAGACTGCCAGTCAGTCGGTTTATCCTGCCTTTTACGTCATTACCTATCAACGAGACAATTAAAATCACACTAATATAAACCAACATCATGACACTCATCAAGTCTATCTCTGGTATCCGTGGGACTATAGGAGGTCCCACAGGCGATACGCTTAATCCTCTTGACATTGTAAAATTCACAACGGCTTATGCCCAGTTCATCAAGAAGCAGGGCAATAATGGTGCTAAAGCCGATTTCAACAACCATCGTCCAACCATCGTCGTAGGACGTGACGCCCGCATGTCGGGAGTAATGGTCGATAATGTGGTTTGTGGCACACTCATCGGTATGGGATTCGATGTGGTCAATATCGGTCTCGCCACTACACCTACCACAGAACTGGCTGTAAGCATGCTCGGTGCCGATGGCGGTATCATCATTACCGCCTCACATAATCCACGCCAGTGGAACGCCCTCAAATTGCTCAACAGCAATGGAGAGTTTCTTACCGCTGCCGATGGCGCAGAAGTGTTGGCAACGGCAGAAAGTGAGTGTTTTGATTATGCCGATGTAGATCACCTCGGTCATTATATCAATTGCGACGAAGCCGACAGTTGGCACATAGAAGAAGTACTTGGACTTGACCTCGTAGATCAGGAAGCTATCAAAAAGGCTGGCTTCAAAGTATGTGTCGATACTATCAATAGCGTAGGAGGCATCATTCTCCCTAAACTCCTTGATGAGTTGGGAGTGGAATACACCATACTTAATGGCGAACCTACAGGTGATTTCGCCCATAACCCCGAACCCCTGGAAAAAAACCTTCAAGGCATCATGGACGAGATGAAAACCGGTAAATACGATCTCGGTATTGTTGTTGACCCCGATGTTGACCGCCTCGCCTTCATCTGTGAAGATGGTCGTATGTTTGGCGAAGAATACACGCTCGTCAGCGTGGCAGACTACGTCCTGTCGAAGACCAAAGGCAATACCGTCAGCAACCTGTCATCCACTCGTGCCCTGCGTGATGTCACAGAGCGTCATGGAGGAACCTATTACGCATCAGCCGTAGGCGAAGTAAACGTGACCACCAAGATGAAGGAAGTAGATGCTGTTATTGGTGGCGAAGGAAATGGTGGAGTCATCTATCCCGAATGTCATTATGGTCGTGATGCCCTTGTAGGCATAGCCCTCTTCCTTACTTCTCTTGCCCAGAAAGGCTGTAAGGTTAGCGAACTGCGTGCTCAGTTCCCCGACTATCAGATAGCCAAGAATCGCATCGATCTCACTCCTGATACCGATGTTGACGCCATCCTCGTCAAGGTGAAGCAGATGTTCTCTGCCGACGCCACAGCCCATGTTAACGATATCGACGGTGTGAAGATTGATTTCCCCACCAAATGGGTACATCTGCGTAAGTCCAATACCGAGCCTATCATCCGGGTGTATAGTGAAGCCCCAACCATGGAAGAGGCTGACGAAATCGGCAAGAAGCTCATGCAGGTTGTATATGATATGCAATAAGCAATAGCATGCAACAATATAGAGTAGGAGAGAAGCATCGTTTCTCTCCTATTTATTTTTGCAAGTTCCCTCCCATTTACCCCCACTAATTGGCTCACCCGATAAACCTAGGGGGAATATTCTTTGATTCTACAGAAAATTTATACCTTTGTGCCATGAATAATCAAGGACTATTAGCATTGGCACAGTTAATCCTGCCATCAGAGATACTTTCAAATTTTGAAGTAGTACGTGTAGAAGAAGAGGCAT
>OQWI01000082.1_pt1 | contig 43524 bp, 35 predicted proteins | sample 1691551 | NCBI WGS metagenome assembly OQWI01 (sample SAMN03418259, study PRJEB22391) | human gut metagenome | biome: human-gut; feature: organic feature; material: feces | host: Homo sapiens | place: Tanzania | collected 2013-01
ATAGACTTTTTTTGATTGTTGTCAAATTATTTTTTATTAATTTTTCAACTTTTTTCAGCCCATTAATATCTACCACCCACTAGAACCGCTTGTTTATGCCATTTACCTTCAAGCTTATTCGTGAGTGCATTTTTAAGTTTAGTTCACTTTTATGATTAATCAAATTTACATCAAAAGATTAATGGACGATTAATCGTCTTAGTTTTCTGATGGTTTTCACTATCTTGGATCCAATTCACTTTGAACTTTGACAGGTATTTTAGTTCTTTTCCTAAAAAGCAAACGAAAGAAGGTTGAACGTTAACCTCTACCCTCAAACACCAATCATTTTTAATTACGCCCTTTCTTTGACATAAGAGCTTATTGATTTTACTTCCTAGGATTCAATGTCATCACTTAGCATTACAGACAAACCACTTTCTCTGTGAACCCGTTTTACTACGCATTCTTTGAACAGATCTTTATCAGTAATGATTGATACCTTACCACCTACTGTTACTATTTCATTTTCGACTGGAATGTCTTTTGACTTTGCTCTGGTAAGTCCTGTGTAGATCAACTCTTTAGTTAATACAGGATTGTAGGTTGCACATAAAACCATACATACGTATGAGTACTCACTTCCCTGTGATTTGTGAATAGTCATGGCAAAGCCTGATTCATAGTCACCTAATCTTTCTGGACTTATCACACGTATAGAGCCATACAACTTATCCTGTTTTAAAGAACCATCCTTTGGCGAGAAGAATACTTTTAAACGATTTTCAGCTTTGTCATCTTCGGTAGAAAATGCCACAAAGCCAACATCACCGTTATCTACATTCAAGAAAGAGTCATTCTTGGTAATCAGAATTACCTTTCCAGGATAGAAATCCTCAGGATCATATCTGAAATTTAATTTTGACTTTTTCAAAAATGTTTGGACATCAGAATTTACCTTTTTGTTGATCTCTACGGTTCCCAGCGGACCATTTCTATTAGCACAGAGAATTCTGTAGTGATTTAAACGATCAAATGCTATTTTTGCTACATCCTCATTTTTGACAATGAAGTTCAATTCGCTCAAGTATGAGAGAAACTCATCTTTAGCGCTTAAAAACTTTTGACTCTCTATTGAGATCCTTGAAGACATTGATCGAAGACCAACTCTTGATTTGTCATTGATAAAGATAGAACATACCTCAGCATCTTTATCAAATAGCTCTTTATCACTCTTATTCTCTGTAATTAAGTTCTCGTCTTTGTACCAACTATCAACTTCATTTTTGTTGTCTTCAGTGATCTGATTTACTCTTGTTGCAAGCAAACCTAACTTTGAGGTGGACTTGAAACGATGGGACTCTACTAACATTGATACATTTTCTGAAATGTTGTAACCCAGACCATTTTTCTGCAATAGAGAATCTTCTGAATAAGAAGTGATCTCTGATAATAGCTTTAATTTTGCTTTTGAAATTGGATTTTTCTGATTTAGCACAGAACAGAGATCTGAAAAGACAGTACCAGGTTCAACTGAGAACAGCTGATCTTTATCTCCTAAGAGGATGACTTTGGTATTAGGACCAATTGCTTTTATCAATTTTGCAAACAGGCTTAAAGAGATCATAGAAACTTCATCTACAACCAAAATATCACAAGGTAGTGGGTTACTCTCGTTGTATACAGGTTTCTCTTTATGAGGAATAACCTTGATGCACTTATGAACAGTAGTTGCAGTTTTGGGGATCATGTCTAGAAGTTTTTGAGACTCTTGAACATGATTATCATCGCAGAGTAGCTTAAAGGTCTTTAGAAAGTCACTTCCCTTTTGTAACTGAACTTCAATGGACTCAACCATTCTAGTTGCAGCTTTTCCTGTAGGAGCACACAACAAGATCTGCTTATGTTCATCAGGATCTTTTGCAAGCAACAACATCAGAAGTTTTAACACTGTGGTAGTCTTACCAGTACCAGGTCCTCCGCAAATCACCGAGAAATCTGACAGATAAGAAGAGGCTGCTGCAACCTTCTGCCAATTTACCTTGGCATTACTATCATCAAACAGAATGCTCAGAGCATTTTTCAAATAGTCTATTTCGCTTTGACAATATTCAGTTTTACTATGACTTTTTTCTTTTACAAAAGATGATGCGCAATGCTCGTAAACATAGAAACTTCTAAAGTAAATTCGCTCTTGCTCTGTGTTAGGAGCATAAACAAACAAAGGAGCTTTGTCATTTAAATCATCACTTACAATCGGATTTTTAACCTTTAAAAGTTCTTCTTTACTTGATGTAACCACCCGTTGTACAAAAGCCTGTATTTTCTGCTCAAGTTCTTTTACAAGTTCTGCTGAAAATTCATCATTTTCATATAAATTTGAGCAAATTTTGTCAAAAATAAGACCTTTCAGGCTATTTTCATCAATTTTTACACAAATATCGCCATCTTCTAATTTTAAAGACAAGGTCATCAACCAGAACATATGCGCTTTGGTAAAAAGCTCTTTATATGTTTTTAAATATTGCTCTGCTAAAGCAATAACAATTGGTTTTACAAAAGGGAAATCTCTACACTCATCGATAAAAGCCTCAACACTAATAGAGGCGTCTTCATAAGAAGAGATAAAACTATCTAGATAATCTTCAGTTATGATCTTTTTCATGCCAACCTCTACTCTTGTCTGTTGTCGCCTTCAATGCCATCAAACAGATTACTTAGACGTTTGATGAGTTCTTCAGATGGTCTTACATAGAACTGACCTGTACTTACCGTATCATTACTATTCATACCTCTTAAATACAGATACATCACGCCTCCGAAGTCTTTTTCATATGAAAAATCATGAAGAGTGCACTTTAAAAATCTGAACAAAGCAAGAGAGTAGAATAAGATCTGTACATCATAACGAGCTTCAAAAATCGACTTTAAAATACTATCTTGAGTATAATCACAAAAACTATCCCCTAAGTAATTTGACTTGTAGTCAATCATGAAGAACTTATCACCTTGTTTAGTTGTAAACTTTGCAACTAAATCCAAGCTTCCTTTCATAAAGCCTTTAAAGTTACTTTTCTTAAGATCAGGCAAATCTGGTATATGACTTAAGTTATTATCTTGTACTACCTTTGCATAAAATTCATGACAAAGTTCATTTAATACTTTTACTTTAAAGTCCTTACAAGGCAAATAATAGTCAAGTTCTCTAGCACAATTGTCAGGAGTTAAGTCAGACAATTTTAAATGACTGTTGTTGCTACTCTCAGGTAATAAATTTGCATTCAGTATGTTATTTAACCAAGAAGCTAAAGCTGAAATCTTTTCATTACCTTGATTTGAAATTAAATGATAATAATCGTATTTCAGCTGTGAATTAACAAATTGATATATAGATTCCTGATCTTCTTTGTTTACATCATTTCTTGATAAAATTATTTCTAAAAGCTTATGTAAGAAGGAACCTGCTGCACTTCCTCTTGAGAAGGTAAAGTTAATAAGATTGCGCTCTTCATTAGAGATATCTTCCTCAAGATCATTTGCATCATGTTCAATTTCTTTTTCATCAATGTCTGATGCAAACATGTCATTATGAGCACCACTGGTAATTGCTGAATATGAAGTTACAGTAAAGCTGTTATCAACTGATCCTTTATCAAGAGATGAAGGCTCGTCAATTCTATCGTTATTTTGAGAGTCGACTTTTATCTTAGTTGTTATTAACTTTTCATTATCAGGATCACTTTCGCTATCGAATATATTTAGATTTGTAAATAATTCTTTAGAATCAAGAGCCTTTAGAAGCTCTCCCTCTTTTGGAGTTGCAATAGCTCTTAATGCACTCTTTGTATCATTTTTTTTCTCACCAAGATAAACAGGAAGAAATACAAAGTTTGCTAATTGAGCTCTGGTCAAATCAACATATAGCAATCTTACTTTTTCCTGCAAAGAGGCTACTTTTTCAAGTTCACTAATAGCAGTACCATTGACTTGTTCACTTGGATTTAAAGACAGACTTACATGCCTGTCATGTGGGTCATAGTAAATACCATCTTTGTCATAATTAGTCGTTCCAAATAAGAAAGGAGAGAAAACAATTGGATACTGCAAACCTTTTGATTTGTGAATGGTATAGATTTTTACTAATGACTGTTCTGACTCTAGATGCTTTTTAGTTACATCGTCTGAAAAATCACTATTACCATTTAGAACAAGATCTTTAAACCAAAGTAACTGTGCATTTGAACCTATGACTTTTGAATTTACAGATTGAATAATCTCTGCAATCTGAAAATAATTTGATAGTGCTCGCTCACCATTTTCTGCATTTAGCATTGTTTTTAACAAATCGTGTTTGTTCAAATAATATGAAAATGCAGTAATGAATCCATAACTTTCCCATTTATTTCTACACTCTCTTAAAAGGGAAATTTCATCATCAAACTCAACAGAATTTGTCTTTTGAATAAAGTCTTCTCTTGTAAGACCTAATAAAGATGAACCTAATAATCTATAGACTTTAGAAGCATTGGTACTGTTACAAATAGCATCCATTAAATAGATTATATTCTCAGCTTCTACTGATGCTTTTGGAGTATCATCGGGACTATTACTGTAGCTTTTACTTTGTGATGAAGTGCTTAATACAGACTCGTCATCTGAGAAATAAACAGACTGTATAGATAGCTCTTTTAAAGCATCTTGAACAGCTTTATTTTCCTTTTTATTACTTACCAAGATAGCAATATCACTTGGTTTAACCTGTCTAACATTGCCTTTAGAATTTATTTTCCCATACAAAAGGCAACGTTTTACTTCTAAAGCTACACTTTTGGAAATTGCTTGCAATAACACATCAGCATTAGGTGTATCACTAAATTCTATTTTTCTTACAAAGTTGCAGACTGAGGTGCTGTTTTCTGAAGTAACAGACAAATTTTCGTCAGATGCTAATAGGTTATCTTCTTTAGGAATATCAAAATAGAAACTTGATTTTGCAGAATTAGGAGATGCATTTACGGGATCGAAGCCAATGTTGCTAGGATTTTTTTGGGAATACGCATCTGAGTAATCAAATGGTTTTGCAACATAATTACTGTCAATTCCATCTTTTACTTGTACAAAAATCTCATTTACTGCTTTTACAACATTAGCATTTGAGCGGTAGTTGGTTCCAAGGGTATAGATACAACCGCCAATCTTTTCAATTTGAGATTTTGCCTCATTGTAAGAGTTGATATCAGAGCCTCTGAACTTATAGATAGACTGTTTAGGATCACCGATTAAATAACAATGAGCATTGCTATTAACCGCATCTTGATTAAGGTAAAGTTTACTAAAGACAGTAAATTGAACAGGATCGGTATCTTGGAACTCATCGATCATGGCAATTGGATAGCGTTTTCTTAATAATGATGCTAAGACAACTCCTCTATCTTTTTCTTTAGTTAAAGCGACAGCTAATTGCCTTAAGACTTCATTATTAGAAATTAGATTATCCCTTTCACATAGAGCATCTGATTTCTTAATCATCATGATTGAGACTAAATACTCTAGTTCTTTTTTTATTAAATCTATATTTGTTTGTATGTCATGAGCTGAAATAATTACAGATCTAGAAGCTTTTTCAAATTCAGATATCTCTTCTAACCTAGCAAAAACATAACCTTTTTTTCCGCTTACAAAATTACTATCTTCTTTATAAAATTCTTTGAAATCGTAATCTTTTTCATTTTTACTAATTTCTTCTCCAAAATTAAAGGAGTTGAATTTACCAGAAACGGTATTGGCTAATAGGCACTTTAATATGCTCTTTACATCACTCTTGATGGGATTTTTTTTAGGTTCGCCTTTAGCTAATTCATAAAGAGAACCAGGGCCACCATTAGCAGCAAAGACTTCATCCTTATATTTTTCTACTATCTGTATGTCCTGAGCATGCTCTTCATTTATTGAAGCAATATCTTTTTCTACAGCATCTAATAGGTATTTAAGTCTAGCAATTGGCGTTTTTTGCAGTTTTTCTGAAGAATGATAGTAAGACTTTAAAGAAAAACCAAAATATCCTTTTGCATCGTTGATAAGTCTTACTCGGTCTAGTTTGGCTACTGTCTTTTTAAAGTTCAGAGGAGAATCTTTATCTAATAACGCTAAAAGAAGCTCTTTGTTAAAATCTGAGTCTTTGTAAAATAAATCTCTCCATACTGTAAAAGCAGCTTCCCTTTTCTCTTCTTCAACATCATTTGTAAGCTCGACATTAAAAGCTCTGCCTGCTTCAAAAGAGTAAATTTGATTTAAGGCCTTATTACAGAATGAATGGATAGTGCTAATTGAGGCTTTATCAATTGAGCGCTCTGCTCTGGTTAATAATCTTGAATAAAGGATGGCTTGTTTTTGCTGGATATCAATATCCACAGCACTGTTATTTTCTGGACTGTCTTTAACTTTTAACTTGTCTTTTAAATAAAGCTCAACAATATCCTTTAAAGCATCATCTTTATCTAAACTATCTACTGTCTTTTGACCTTTGCCTATAGTTTCAAATAAAACTCTGCATGTATGAATTTTTTCTAGAATTCTTGCTCTTAAATCAGAAGCAGCTGCATTAGTAAAAGTAACTACGAGGATATCTTCTATATCCAAAGGAGTAGCATTTTCTCCTTTTCCCTTTTTCAAGCCTTCCAATAAAAGACGAACCACGAGATTACTAATGGTAAAAGTCTTACCTGTTCCTGCCGATGCCTCAATCATTGATGAACTATTCAAATCAAAGGTCTTAATCTCAAGAGGATCAGGTTTATTTAAGTTTTCATTTTCAAAATTTTCACTTGCCATAATTTGTTCTTTCCCTGATTGATTAGATCTTTGGATTGTTTCGTTTAGAAGTTACTTCAAAAATCATAGTTGAAAATAACTCTAACATTTGGTTTGCTTCACCTATTTGAGATGCACTTAGATACTGTGGTTCTAAAAACTTTTTGTCGCAACCAAACAGATATTTAGCTTCAGCATAGCTGTCATAAGAATCGTTAAAGTAATCATTAAAAGTTTTATCTGTTACTGCTGTAACAAGATAATCATCTAATGTAGGTTCATCCCAATTTCTCTTATTAGGATTGGTTCTTTTTGATTTTTCAGAAGCAAAATCTTTGAAAACACTTTTACACAAAGGTATAGGAATTAGATTTGCTGTTAAATAAAATTCAATAAATCTTTTAAGGATATCATCTGGTGTAATACCACAATCTTTTAAATGATCATTAAATTTAGAACCATCAACATCATATGATTCGAATTTTTTATTAACAACTCTTATCTTTTGAGCTTGCTGAGGAATTGATGTTGATTGAACATATTTATAAGCGAGTAGTCTTAAAAAGGCCTCTACCATCATACCTGCATTTTCACTATTAGGATTTGACATAAAATCCATTAAAATATCTGAACGCTTTGGTAGTTCACCAGCAAAAGTCACAGTATAACCGTTTACCTTTAGAGTCTTACTAAATTGTTGCTCTGAGTAAATGTCAGTTTGAGGCATACCAATAAGACTATCAGAGAATTTATTTAGAGAATCTTTTATTTCATTTACTGTCTTGTCATTGAAAATGTCATAAGGTAATTCACCTTTTTGAGTATGCTTTTCTAAAATCTCATCAATCGATTTATCTGAAGAAATCATTTCTGATTCTATGATTTCTCTTAAGATGTCAGATTTATCAAGGTTATCAAGTGAGAAAGGCTCTTCATCATTGAGCTTAATCTGATTTTTCAAATCCAACTTAATATTCAATCTTGATTTTAAGAAAGACTTACATGGATTTAAAAGCGCATTCTTTAAGTCACTTATTGAAACAGTAATGTTAGGTTGCAAAGTTATATTCCAAGGATTTTTATCTTGTGAGTTCCCTAAACAACCTATAGGGATCTTTTTAACTTTTTCTGCTTGTATGCCATCGACACTAATATCTTTCTTCCAAAAGGCGTTTCTATTAAAAGAAGGATATATCTTCAACAGGGATTTGCTTTCTTCTTGATAATTATTTAAATCATAAGAATTTAAACGTTCCTGTCTGAAGAGTCGTTTCAATACATTCTTGCGATTTTCTTCACTGTTATTAGGATCTGAATTTGGAACAGTAAAGTTATCTCCTAGATAATCTTCAAGCTCAGTGATTACTGTAGATGGATTCTTTTGAGTCTTATCGATTGGTGACTCACCTAAATAAGAGAGATACAAACTCTTTTCAGCAGACAGAATTGCTTCTAGGAAGATGTATCTGTCATCAATGGATAAAGATCTGTCATTGATCCTAGATAAGGACTTAACGCCCATCAAATTAAAGCTTGGGGTTGTGTCTTTTCTTGGGAAGGCATCATCATTTAAACCTAAGATATAGATATGTTTAAATGGAACAGCTCTCATTGGCATTAAAGAGCAGAAGATTAAACCACCACGTAAGTATCTTGAAGAGTCTCTGTCGTTACCAAAGGCATGGATTAGTTTTGCTCTAAAGACAGGAAGCTTAATCTTGATATTAGAGCGAACACCTTCTCCAAACGGATTTTCTGCATTCTCAGTATTGTCTTGAGAACTCTCACTACTCTTTAAGTTATTAACTGCCTCATTCATCTCTGAGAGGATCTGACTGATGGCTTCACACTCTGCTTTTGAAGAATCATCTAAAACAAAGAAATTGTCTAACAGCAACACCTGAAGTTTTTGTGTCCACTCTAAAGTGGTGATATTCAGATTTGGAGAGAACTCATCTCTAATCTGTTTTATTTTATCCACAAATTCACAGAACTTGTTAAGTAGTTCAAAATCACCAGTGTCGATATCATCATATCCGTCAGTATCAGATCCTGAACCTAGCATAAAACCTTTTAACAGACGGTTAAGACCAGCCTCTAAAGTCCATGGCAAAGGTTCTTTATTCTCATATGCAAAATTTAAATTCTCTTTAACCTCTTGCTCATCTAATCCCCAATGAACTTTTGCTCCAGCTAGCCAATTTTCAATCACAGATAAATCATCAACTGTAATTCCAAACTTGTTAGCGATTGCATCTACGGATAAAAGATCTGAAATCAAATTCGCAGTTATTCCTTTGTTACCAATAGAGAGTAACTGCACCACAGCATCGGCAATCTTGCTTGATGAGCGTACTGTCTTATCGCAAATTGAGTAAGGGATGAAATCAGGATCGTCTCGATTAACAGAACCAAAGACAGCTTCAATTAATGGAGCATAGCTCTCAATGTCAGGCATCATAACAAGCATGTCACGAGGAGCTGTTGCTTTACCAGAATCGTCTTTTTCCTTTTTAATCGTAGATAAGATCTCATCACGTAAGATCTCAATCTCACGCATGGGTGTATGACATGATCTAATTTGGAATGATCTGTCATTGTCTTTAATTAAATGAACACCTTTGCCATCTAGAGTTAACAAACGCTGTTTTAAGGTGTCCAATACAGATAAATATGAAAGATCATCATTAATCTTTTCATCTTCCCCCTTTTGCCTGTCGACAAAGGCTTGAGTGACATCAACTGCATCTTCTTGTGACAAAAGCGTATTTAAGGTATCTCTTCCTTGTTTTCCTAGTGAGATTAAAAGAGGATTTCCATCTACAAGTTCGTCATTCTCATAGTTTTTATAAAAGTTTTCGTAATAAGCATCTTCTTTTGCAGAAGAAAGATCAAAGCCATGTACACCTTTAATATCTAGCTCATATTTATCTTTTAAGGCATTTGATCTTAGATACTTTACAATCTGCTCTTTTTCCCATTTCCAGTTTACTTTCTCTGAGCGCATGTCTCCCCAATATTCCTGACATGGATTTAAGTTCATAAAGAAAACAGGAATTATCTTTCCAAGAGCAGCGAATAACTGTATAACCTGAGTAGGAAGAGCAGTAACACCAAAGATAAAGACTCGCTTTGGCATTTTTGAGTAATCTATAGTTGCAGGTTCTCTTTGCATTGTTTCTAACTTTTGAATTAGATTACTTACAACTGTAGCTCTATCCCATAGATTTGCTTCATTGTTGGTCTTTTCTAGATTGCCTTTAAGTTTTGTCCATAGTTTAATCTGCCAGATATTGCCAACAATAGAGCGAACAGCATTATCTTTTCTTGAAGTGGATTTTGCTCCATTCTCTTTATATTTACTGGATGTTGCTTTTGCAATCCAATCTGCCAAAACAGAACCAGGTGCAACCTTATATTTTCTATCTTCAACTGATACTGCATCAAAAACGGAATCATCAAACATATTCCAAGCTAATATCCAATCAGGTCGGTACATCTGGTATTGGTCAAAGCTATCAGCAATTGCACCACACAGTTGGTATGCCTTTTCAGTCTTCTCAATAGATGTATCAAGATTTAGATATTCTTTCATTGGCTCGTAGATAGGATCATCGCTTTTTGAAATTTCATCCATCAAAGAAAAGATTGACCATGTCATATGCTCATGAGAAAAACGGTTGGATGAATCTGCATTATTTAAGTTTTTATGCAATGACCAGATAAAAGCCCATACTTGTTCAAAATCAATACCAGAGCAAACCCCATTTTGTTTTGCAATTTCCTGCTGAAGGTAGGTTTGCATACCCTTGTTCATAACAATTACTTTTTCAAAAGCAAATGGATTGCCATTATTAGGAGGAGTGAGTTTTTGAATGACTTGAGAACAGATTAAAGCTAATGTGCTTAAGTCGTTTGAGTTAATTACATTCATTAACATTTTAAGGCTCCTCTTAATTGTCATGAGAAAAGCTTAACCTAGAGCAAGATCATTTGATGCTAATTAGGTCTAAAAATAAGAATTTATTGTATTGTTTAACGATTCGCTTTTGCTATTTAAGTATATAGGTATATTAACACAAATATCACGATTAGTATTATAAATATACGCACTAATCATAAAAATAAGAAAAGTTAAGTTATGTATTGGAATATGAATACTTTCGCTTGATGAGAAGTTATAGGTAGAAGGTAGGTTGATTCAGCAAGGAAGAATGGAAAATGATGAGTTTTAAGCAGGCATAAAAAAGCCCACCGAAGTGGGCCTTTTTTAATCATTGCAAGAAATTATTTCTTGTAACGACGAGCTAGGTTGTCTAAACGCTCGTTAGCACGTGCAGCGTCTGACTTAACGAATGCAACGTCGTTTGCTAACTTTGACTGCTGAGCCTTTAAAGCGTCAACGTCAGCTGCGATAGCGTCTAACTTTGACTCTAAAGCAGAAGTGTTTGCACAACCAACTAATACTGATGAACCTAAAGCAACAACAGCTAAAGTAGCCTGGAACTTATTCATTTTTATCTCCAAAACTGTTTAAACAGATAATAGGAACAAACAAACATAACCTTTGTTCCTTTGAACACTGCTAATTATAGTATCAAAATTTGCGAATGGCACATTTATTTCAAAAATTTTACAAATTTTTTTTAAAAATTTTTCTCATGAACATTAAACAATGCTCAAAATTATAGCCAACACATTGAAATATAAAGATATATTCAGTGTATTGGCTATTTATAATCTATGTAAAATGTTAGTTACTTATTTTCATTTTTGAGCATTTTTACCACTTGCACTAGATCTTTCAGGCATTTTGCGTCTGAAATTTTGCTTTTTTCGGTCTCAATATGCTCGCCAACTAGGAATAAATTTGAAATTCCAGCTCCCTTGGCCGCAATTAAATCACTTGCATGATCTCCAATCATAATAGAGGACTTTAGATCAATCCCAAGATCTGCTGCAGCGCTCTTGAACATACCGCTCTTAGGTTTTCTGCACTCGCAGATACAACGGTATTTCTCTATAGGAGCTTCTGGATGATGTGGGCAGAAGTAAATTCCATCAAAACAAGCATCATATAAAGACAGATTTGCCTGCATGAATGAAGTTACTTTAAAAAAATCTGATTCTGTGTATTTGCCTCTGGCAATACCAGATTGATTGGTGACAAGAACTAAAAGATATCCCATATCTTTTAGTTCTTTTAGTGAAGAAGCTACGCCTTCAATCAGATCATAATTCTCTATTTTTCCAACGAAGCCGTAGTCTATGTTGATTACACCGTCTCTATCAAAAAAGGCAGCTTTTCTCACTATGCTAAATCCTTAATCTTAGCAGGATCTAAAGCGATATCCTCAGATAAGGTAATCACAATACCCTTATCTAATACTTCTTTAGCAATATCTTTAGCTTCTTCTAAAGAATGCAGTTTGCATGAACCACACTGATATGGATTTGATGCAGGAACTACAGTACCTTCAGGCAAAGAATAGATATCTTCCATTGAAGCTCTAAAAGCATCAGCAACTTTGCCTGCATCAGCTTTACCAATAAGGCTCATATAGAAGCCAGTCTTACAGCCCATAGGTGAAATATCAATTACTTCCACCACACCTTTCTCATTTAAATGCTCTCGCATGAAGCCTGCAAAGAAGTGTTCAAAGGTGTGAATTCCTTTTTCAGGCATCATACCCTGGTTAGGTTTCTTAATGCGCAGATCCCAAACTTCAATCTCATCGCCTAAAGGAGTTTTCATCACTTTAGCTAGTCTTACTGAAGGAGCTGGCATAATGGTATGGTCTACTAAAAAACTATCTACTAATGGCATTTTTATATCCTTCTTTATGTATTTTTCTAATACAAGTGTTCAAATATAACGTGGTCTTTTAACTATATACTAGTATAGATTGCAACGTTGTAACTGATATTTATAGTTTTGAGAGCGGTTATAAACCTGTCTAGCTACTTTAATCAGCCAATCCTTGCCTTTATAGGTTCCCTTTCTGTAACCTGACCAACCTTCATGATAATTTAAATACTGATTAAAAGCATCAGTTAACTTAACACCATTAGTCTTTTTGGTCTTGGTCATGTACCAACCAATAAAGTCTAGTGAGTCTTTAAAGTTAGAACGTGATGAGAAGAATGAACCTTCATCATCTACATAGTCATCCCAGACAGGATCTTGAGCCTGGGCATAACCGTATGCAGAGCTTCCTCTTCCATATGGGATAAATAAGAACCAACGCATTGGAGGCTGAGCATCTTCTCTAAAACCAGATTCCTGAGCCATGATAGACATAGCTACATTGATAGGCACACCATACTTACGATGTACATCGTGAGCATCAACATACCAGCTATCCTTCTCCTGAAAAATAGAGCATAGATTCTCTGTATTAGAAGGTGGTGTAGTAGTACAGCCTGTCATCACCGCCAAGCTAAATACGGTTAGTGCGATACTTTTTAGGGAAAGTCTCTTCTGCATAATTTGTCTTAATCTATCCAATACGATTTTTACCAGAATTAAATAGCGTCGTCGCCTTCTTCACCAGTACGAATTCTGATCACGCGCTCTACATCTGATACGAAAATCTTACCATCGCCGATCTTACCTGTATGAGCCCCTTCTGTGATGGCTTCAATACATAGATCAACATCCTCATCTTTTACTACAAGCTCAATCTTAGCTTTTGGTAAAAAATCAACTACGTACTCAGCACCTCTGTAAAGCTCAGTATGACCTTTCTGTCTACCAAAGCCTTTAACCTCTGATACGGTCATACCAGAAATGCCTTTTGAACTTAAAGCTTCACGAACGTCGTCTAATTTGAATGGTTTGATAATCGCTGAAATCTTTTTCATTTTTTTATCCTAAACCTGAAAAAATTATATTTTGCTACCATGCTGGTTTGCCATATTCTAACACTGAAGGCAGACTTTTTTTTCTGAAATGGAAAGCAAATTTGCAATTTAAATGGCTGTCTGCTGTGTATAACCTCTCCTCTACACCACGTTCTCTGAAGTAAAGTAAAAATTTTGACGTTCCAAAAGAACTGTCTTGAATAAAACTCCTCCTTAAGAAAGCTTCTGGATAAAGTATCCATACATAAAGCTGTATCTCGTTTTAAGCTTCAGTCAGAGTGTTAATACCTGCTAAAAATGAATAATCCTGAACTTTAAAAGGTGCTGCTGGCTCAATGGTGAAACTACCATTTGTGATGCTTCCAGTCAAAAAAACTTAAAGATATTAATTTTTTGACTAAATTAATGCTGTTTTTAGAGACATTAATGAGTCATTAATATTAATTCTCTTATAAAACGTACAGTTAAGTATCAACTCTAAATTTGGCACATCAATTGCAACAGTAAAATTACATTTGGAAATACGTCAATTTTTGGAGTTTATTATGAATCACGAAGTTTCAAATACCGCTTTAAAGACTATCAATACTGTTATGATGTGGTTATTCTGCCTGACCGTTTTAATGTTAATTGTACCTTGGCAGGCTGTATCAACAGAATTTGCTGACCGTATTGAATCCAATAAGATCTTTTTATATTTCGCTCTGATAATTGAAATTTCAAACTTCATTTCTCAGGCAGTTTTCACAGTAAATACACTTTTACGCAGAAAGAACAGCGTCAAGAGAATTCAGGAAAAAGTTGAAAAGGCTGTTGAGACTTTAGACTTTGCTGAACGCGCTCTATTACGTGAGTATGTATTACAGAGAAAGTCAGTTTTAACCTTACCTGTAACAGAACCTACCGTTAGAAACCTGATTGACGACGGTGTGTTAAAGATTGTTAATGTTGTGGATGATGTAACAGCTAAAGCACAGATCATTATCTCTAAAGAAGCTCGTCCATATATCACCTACAAAGCAATCGGTTTAACCTTAGGTAAAATGAGTGAAGAGCAGATTTCACAGATTATGAACTCAAGACCTGATTATGCTAGAGAGAAAGCAATTCAGACCAACCGCGTATTCATCGGTTCACGTTCAGTAAATCAGTTGTACAAAGGCAATGATCCTAAGGACAAGCCAAGCAACGACGTAGCTGCCTAAAAGATTTCCTAATGTACTCCAATCAAGGCTCTGAAATTCAGGGCCTTTTAACTCTCTAAATTAGTTATTTTTGAATAGTGAAAATTAACCCAATTTTTAACAGGAACCTCATAAGCTGAGTTTTGAAATATTCCTGCTGAAAGGGAATACTCTTCTTTGATGATTTTCAGTATACAGACAATATCGTCGACAAGAGAATTAAGTTCTTCGTTCGAAATATCTGATCGAGCAGCACTGATTTTATCTATTAAATTACTTTGTTCAGAAATTGCCTCGTTATGAGCAAAGACCTTATCTCTCAACACTCTCATATTTGATAGCAACTTTTCATATTTAAGAAGCATGTCATCGTATGTTTGTTTAAGTGATGTATTTTTATTAAGTAATGAGTTCACTAGAAATGACAGTGAATAAGTTTTATTACTTTTACATCCATCAACTAAAGCTAACAATCTTACGATAAGCAAAATCTTGAGGTTAACTGCTATTAAAAACTCGACATTATCATGTTCTTCATTTTTTCTATCTTTAAAAGATTCACTATCATATAGCTTCAATATTTCAGTAAATTTCTGAACCAACAAATTCAAATTTTGGCAGTCATATAAACAATAACAAACTTGCTGACAAAAATCGTCAATCTTCTTATTTTCAAGACATTCAGTCATATTACATTGCCTTAATTCTGTTAACTAATAGAGTTGTTAATTCCACTTCCTATGTATTGACATAATTGTTGCTGGCATACCTTCTATTTGTACATCAAATTTCAGACTTGGTTTAACAGCATGTTCAGTATTATGAATTCTAAAACTAAACTGCCAACCGTTATTCATGTATAATTCCAAGGTGCTCTTAGTATTAATCTTGTACTTAATAACAACTATTTCTGTTGGTAGTCTAGAAATTTCTAAAATTCTTTTTCTGTGCTCAGAATCAGAGAGATCTCTTTGATTTAACCAACCTCTTAAATTAAAGGGTAAAACATCTACTTCTTTTTTATTTTCAAAACTTATCACTTTATAAAAAACATATTTGCCTAAAATATAAGAAACCAATCTTTTTGGCAAAGAAGAGTCATCATGATAAGCTCTTTCTAATTCATCTTTAAAAGCATCCAACAATGGTACATAAACATCATTTTCCTTATTAGGAAGCTCTCGCCATAGACTACCTTTTTCTTTTTCTGATTTTAAATAGTCAAAAACAGGATAACCTTTTTCCAATATTCTTCAGAACAAGGGATGTTATACCATTTTTTTCAAAATCTAGTGTTGCAGACAACCTAGGGTGTTTTGCTACCGTATGGTTATGTTTAAGACTTAGACCAATTTCCCATTTTAGATGTCTTCTTACAATAAGAATATCTCTTACATCACCTTCTTCACCAGCATGATCTGATTGAAAGTCTAACTCTAATTCATCTGTTCCATCTTCAACGATAAGTGGTTCCTATTCAAAAATAACTTCGACTGCCACTTTGGCACTTTTCAAAAGATTATATTGGAATTCTTCAGTATTATTGAAAAAAGTCTTTTCTGCTTCGTAGAAGTAATTATTTTTTACTAACTCCACTTTTCTATGTAATTCAATTTGTTGCTTAAGCTCCATCATGCAAGCAAATTCAAAAGATCTTCCATTGTCATTACTTTTTCTTGTCATAATCAGTTTTGCTCCAAAACATTCTTTATTGATGTCGCTATTTCAAATAGCTAAATTAACAGGAACAGCATTTCCAATCATTTCGTAGGCATCATTTACATTTTCATAAATAAATTTAAATTCATCTGGAAAAACTTGTATTCTTGCTACTTCTCTGATGGTCATTCTTCTATATAAATTTTCCTTACCTTGCACAAAACGGCATACATTTTTTTCAACTTTTTCCATTTTAGGAGCCTGCGGATGAATTTGACATTGTCTACCTGAAGCCTGCACTGTATAAGCTTGTTCATCCCACGATTTAACTCTGTTTCGACTCATAAATATTGGTGAATACGAACCAACGAAATATTCATTCTTATTAACAGCAACAGGATTTCTTTTATTTTTGGGTAGAGAGGTACAGCCGTTTTCTGAAGATCCCAAATTACCTCTCGTAATGTCAATTTTTTTTCTTTTCCAGTGGTTGAACCTATAGGAAAGTCAAATTTAATATTAAGATCTTTTCTAAAACCGATATAGAAAACTCTTTTTCTTTCTTCAGCTACTCCATAATCTTTATGCATTTGCTAAAGTTAATGAAACATCATATCCTGCAGAATCAAACAAACTAATAATATTTTTTACTGCAACAGAATGCCTATTTGCTAACATTCCACTTACGTTTTCAGCTAAAAAGAACTTTGGAGCAAACTCTTTTAATATTCTTATATATTCGAAAAATAATTTTCCTCTCTCGTCATCAATTCCTCGTAGAGAACCATCTTCTGACCAAGATTGGCAAGGAGTGCCTCCAATTATTCCGTCAAAAGAACCAGAAAATAAAGAACTTATATTGGCTTTATTGACGTTTCTTATGTCGCCTTCGATAAGTTGAGTTTTAGGATGATTTTTTTAAATGTAGACCATATAGTTTTATCAAACTCATTCGCTACTGGTGTTTCAAATCCAGCTTTTTTGAATCCAAGATCTAAACCACCACAGCCATAAAAATAGACTTATAACTTTTATTCTTGTTTATGATATATAACAAATATTTAACTTTGACAATAAATACTCATATTATCAAAATTTTTCTAGCAACAAACATTGTTTACGTTTATCTCTCAATGAGCTTATCAATAAAGAGCTTTTTTCAATAGGTCATATATAAAAAATGTCTTATCCAAACAATGAAAGAGAGTCCTTTATTAAAAATAACTATGCTTTCCACAGTTAAAAGTAGAGTAAAACTAATCTTTGTTGACCAAAATAGCTTTAATTTATATGCAGAAACACTTGCAAATACTTATTAAAAACGGGTAAAACACTTATATTATTCAGAGCATAGCGAGTTTTTACTTAGGTAAAATATATCATTCAACATCTTTTGTTTTACCCTAAAATATACGCAAGACCTGTAAAATTCTAATAGTTTTGGGATTACTACCAATTTTGGAGTTAAATTGAAAGGAATATCATTATTTTCTGGCGCTGGCATTGGAGAATATTATTTAAGTCGTTGTGGTATTGAAATAGTTGTCGCTAATGAACTAATTGATAAACGAGCAGCATTGTATAAACGTATTTATCCTAAATGTGATGTGATCTGTGGAGATATTACTGATAAAAAAATATTTTCAGAAATAGTATTAAAAAGTAAAAATATCGATTTTTTGTTAGCATCGCCTCCTTGCCAAGGATTGAGTGTTGCAGGAAAAAATAGAGAACAATCTTATATGGAGAAAGATAAGAGGAATTATCTTGTTAACTATGTGATGGATGCTGTTGAAAAAATTAATCCCAAGTATGTGTTAATTGAAAATGTTCCAATGCTTCTTAAATTCAAGCAGAATTATAGAGGAAAAGAACTAACTATATTAGATATACTGAAAGATAAGTTTTCATCAAAATACAGTATAGATGCTCGAATTGTAGATTCTTCTGAATATGGTGTTCCACAAGTACGTTTACGCGCAATTATAAAGATGTGGCCAAAAAATGAAAAATGGAATTGGCCCCTCCCTGTAAGAAAAAAAAAGACCGTTTATGAAGCAATAGGAGATCTTCCTTCATTAGAAGCAGGAGAAGCATCAAATATAAAATGGCATTTTGCAAGGAAACACACACTCAACCATATTATATGGATGAGACACACTCCAACAGGTAAATCTGCATTCTCAAATGAAGAATATTATCCTCAAAAAAGTGATGGAACAAGGATTAAAGGTTACGAATCTTCATATCGTAGAATAAAGTGGGATGAACCATCTCCAACTATAACAATAAGGAATGATGCAATCAGTTCTCAAAGAAACGTTCATCCAGGAAGATTACTTTCTGATTCTACATACTCTGATGCTAGGGTATTAACACCTCTAGAAATAATGAGATTGACATCATTACCTGATGATTGGCCTATTCCGGATGATACTCCTGAAATCTTGATACGACAGGTTATTGGTGAATCCATTCCTCCTTTAATGATTGAAAAAATAGTTAAGGAAATTGAATGTCTGAAAAAATAAAAGCTGTTTCTCTTTTTTCAAGTGCCGGAATAGGAGAACTTAGATTACCTGAATTTATTAAAGTTATAGTTGCAAACGAACTTATTCAAAAAAGAGCCAATTGTTATAAATTCTTCTTTCCATCAACGAATATGTTGTGTGGGAACATAAAAGCTCCTGCTGTTAAGGACAAAATTATAAAGTTAGCAAATTTACACAATGCAAAATTACTTATTGCAACTCCGCCTTGCCAAGGTTTTAGTACGTTAGGCAAAAACAAAAAACAAACACAATATGCATTAGATAAAAGAAACTATTTAATATTTGATGTGTTTGAGATAATTGAATCATGCAACTTTGATTTCATTCTCATTGAAAATGTTCCGAAATTTTTAGAAATGAAATTTCCATATAACAATGGGCTAGAACAACTTGAAGCTATTTTAAGAAAAAAATATTCAGACAAGTATTGTATTGAAATCCAAGTATTAAATGCAAAAGATTATGGAGTAGCCCAATCAAGACCAAGATCTATAATTAAACTTTACAAGCATGGATTAAAATGGGGATGGCCAGAGGAGGAGAAAGAAATCTCATTAAAAGAAGCTATTGGACATCTTCCGTCATTGGATCCAGGAGAAGATTCTGGAATAAAGTGGCACTTTGCAAAAAAACACAATGAAAGAGCAGTAATAGCAATGAGACATACTCCTCCAGGGAAAAGTGCAATTACTAATCCAATTTACTATCCTAAAAAAGAAGACGGTTCTAGAATAAAAGGCTTCCACAACACTTTTAAAAGGATGGAATGGGATAAACCTTGTCCAACACGAACAACATATTGTGGAAGTATAAGTTCTCATAACAACGTTCATCCTGGTTACTTATTACCAGATGGGACTTATTCTGACCCGAGAGTATTAACTTTATTAGAAACATTTATAGTATCTTCTATTCCTGAAGATATTTCATTTCCTGAGGATAGTTCTGATACTTTTATCAGAACTATAATTGGAGAATCGATTCCACCTCTTCTAATGGAAAAAATTCTTAGAAAAATTAATAAAGCATGAGGGGAACACTATGCCAATTATGATTGAAACACCTAAATGGATTTTATACAAGCACACCTGTGATTATGAACTAATAAAAGCAGTAGCTCTTGATGTTAAAAATAGTTGTGCAGGCATAATCGGCGAAAAAGAAAGAAAGAATATGCAAGATCGGCTAGAGGCATTGAAGTTGTATAAGATGAGAAATCCACAAACAAGGTCTCTAGATTCAATAAATCATAGAATAAATACGTTAGAATTCTATATGTTTGGATATGAGGAGAATCATTTAGGGATAAAACGTTTTATTTTTAGCCCCTTAGGTAATCTTTTTCTGAATAACATAAATAAACCTAACAACCTAGTAAAAATCTTTACAACAATGCTATTTGCCATTCAATTCAAACATTGGGCAAATGGGACCCCTGATTGCTTTAGTTTATACCCATTTCGATTGCTGTTTAAACTAATGCAGGATGATAGGTTAAATAGACGTATTTATAGTACTGAGTATGCATATTTAATTGCCTTTGTCAGAAAGGTTGATCATATAACCTATGAAAAGCTAGTTTCTGATATTTTATCTTTTAGAAATTTGTCTGAAGATGAACAATACAGGATTCTAAAAAGTAATGAACATTTATACGTAAATTGTATTTACGAATGGCAGTATTACACACAAAAATTATTATCTTCAATTGGAATTCTTAACGTCAATGAAGGAGAAAAGATTGGTCAACTTTTTCATCCAAGCAAAGCCAATTCGGCAAGTAAACCTACAGGACGTTGGTTAAGGACATCTTTTGCAGAAATTTCACCAGATCTTGATAAGTTTGTTTCCATTTTATTAGATAATTATCCTGAAACAAAAATTCCAGTTGATTTGTCTGATAAACACAGGATGCAACTAGATATTGTTAAGGAAATATACTCTTTTTACCCAGATGAACTTCTTGAAGAGATTGGGGAGAAAGAAAATATTATTCAAGCTAAATTACTAAAGCTCCCTGAACTCATTGAAAAGTACTCAAATAACCCAAATAACGAGACCGCCTATTTATTCGAAGATATTCTTGAAAAATCTTTTAATTTATTTATTAACGTCGAAGCAAAAAAAATTGGAGGTTCTGGTCACACAGACATCGAGTGCTTATTTTTGAGCAAAAAAGAAAAATTTGCTGTTGAAGCAAAATCAACAGAAAACAAGCTATTAGAAATTAATTCAGGAAGACTAAGAAAGCATAGAGCGGAAATTGGAGGTAAATACACAATTGTTCTGACTCCACGCTATGTGCCATCAGTTATATCCGATATTGTTGGACAGCCCATTGTAATTATACTTGCAAATACTTTTAGTGAATACATATATAATCATGTATTTCATGGCATTCGCGATATGAATTATAAAGATTTTGATGATATCATTTTAAACAATTTAGGATCAGATGTAAGTTCATTAATTTCTCAAATGACAATGCAAAAATTTGCAACAAAATTTAATGAAAGTACAGATTATTTAAAAAAACTAAATGATTAGTATTGAATTGTTATCTCTAGAATCTCTAAAAAAACAGCTCTATACATTCTAGCATTAAAAAAACTTTCAATACTATTCGTTTCTTATTAGGTATAATGGTAGCTATTCTTATCTAATTAATCAGTGTTATTAACAAGACTGACCTAAAATATTGCAAGTTAGTTTTACTGATCTTTGTCGATTATAAAACTAGTATTGAGTGCATTTTTTATTTTCAAAACAAAAGGATATCATTGAGTCATAGTGGCCACTGTTATTTGTTTTTTTAAATATCTCTTTGAACACTTTAGAAATAACATTGAAATTAAAGTTTGGTGTGTAGAAAAGATCCTCCATTGAGGAATGAGACTCTGCATGTAAATTATTTATTAAAGCCCTTACTGCGATGCGTTCTTCACCTGTAAAGTCATCACATAATTTGTTAAGCTTCTTATTTCCAATGAATTGGAAATAATACTCAAGAATTCTCCTCATAACATTCAAACAGGGCATTTTATCGCCATTATCATTTCCTTCCAGATAGCTGAAATACTCAAGCCAAAGCATTTCATAACTTGATTTTATTGGATTTTCTTTGTAATAAACTATAGATGTTATGTTGTCGTCTTTTTTAAGAACGAAAAAAGATGAATTTTGTTTAACAGATTTGATTCCCTGCATTTCAGAAATTTCTTTAAAAAAGAAGAGGTTATGAGAGCTCACGAATACTTGGCTAAAATTTGAATTATTATCAACAACTTGTACAAATATCCTTTTTATCATGGTTGAAACAAGGTAAGCAACGTCACTGTCTAGACTTGAAACAGGATCATCTATAACGAGTATGTTATTCTGTTTCTTGGGAATATCGCTAAACGAGTTACAAAAATATAAAAAGGACAGAAAATTTCTCTCACCTTCACTCAATGAGTTTATTGAAGCTTTTTCTGTATTGTTTCTTACTAGTTGATAACTTATATTATTTTTTGCCAACTCTAATTTAAAACCTGTAAATCCCAATAAAATTAATTGGTGATTTATTGATTCCATAGTAGGTATACAGCTAGTTGTTTGCTTTTTTAATTGAAGTAATTCCGTTTCTATTTTGTGTTTATGTGTTTTATTTGTTTCAATATTCAGCTGTAATTTCGAAATCTCGTCTTCTTTTGATGATTTATCTTTAAGAAAATCCTTTATCTCTTCTTTAGAATCGTTAACAAGAGTGCACCATAATTCTTTTTGAATTCTAGTTTTATTATCATTTACATTTGCAATAAGATCATTATATTTTTCAATTTTTTCATTTACCTTTTCTATTTGCAAATTAAAAGAAGTGTATAAATTTTCTGAGAAGGTTAACTTTACTATTTGACTTGGATTTTTTATTTTTTCACTGATTGAGGATAAATTATCTTTGAACTCTAGTTGAATTTGAGAATACAACTCCGAAATTTCACTACTTTCCACAAATTCTCTGCTAAGAGAACTTAAATGCGCAAATAAATGTTCAATATCTGAAAATATAGATTTAAATTGAGTCTCAGCATTTTTTAGAACTTTAATTTGTTCATCGTACGAATTATCAAAATATTCGTTTATTTTACAAGTCAAGTCAGATGAGATTCTTTGCTGACAGAAAGGACATACATTTTTTGATTTTTCTAAATAAATCAGTCCCTGTTTAATCCAATCACTATTATTCAATGAATCAATTAATGCTGCAATGTCAATATCAGATCTTCCAATGATCTTCGTTTGAAAAATATCGCTTTTAAAGAGTTTTTCCAATAGAGGTATTTCAATTTTATTTAAAAATTCTATTGGATTTTTATTGTTTAACTCTAATTGTTTAGCTTCATTTTCAAGATCACGTATTTCTTTTGATTTTTCAGATTTACTTCCTTTAATTTTTTCATACTGAGAGATTAAATAATTACTAAATGATTTTTTACTACCTCTATAAGGACCGATGTAATTTTTTAAAGATAGGTCATCTAATTCCTTCTTTTTAACCCAAATTCTATTTTCAAATGTATCGTTCAATTTAGATAACTCTGAAAATAAGCCGGTTGATAGCTCTGAACTTTCTTCAGTTGAACCTAATAATTTAATATCATCATCAATCTTACGTTGAGTATCTTCGATTTCAGCTTCTAATTTTTTAATTTTATTTTCAAGAGCAATATTTTTCTGACCTAAAGTAAAAATTCCTGGCAACTCATTATTGGAGAGAAAATTCTCATTTATATAATCAATGTTGTATACAAAAAAATTCGGATCTTCAGCTGCATCATAACCAGCAGTTATACTTCTTTCTTTAAAACATCTACTTATCGTTGTTTTTCCTGAACCATTGGTTCCAAATATTAAATTGATCTTCTTTAAGTTATTAAATTGATTATTAACACTTTTTGTAAAGGTTCCCTTTTCAGGAATAAAACAGTTTGTAATCATTTTATATTCTGTGAGTAAGCTATAAAAAGTAAGGGGCACAACAAAAATATAGTTAATATTCGGGAGATTTTCAAATAGATTTCAGCCAAAATTCGTTTGAGTCAAAAAAGACCCTTTTCCTTTATCGAAAAAGAGCCTTTATAAAACGACTTAAAAAGATAAAAGTGAAATTAGTACTCAATAGTACTCATCTTTGAAAGCTTCTTCCGATCATGCCATGCTTCAATAAAACGTACAGTACCGGTTCTGCCGCGTGAACACATTGAAGATGTCAGAGCAAATCCACCTCTGTAGTGAACACCATCTAACAACTCACCTGGGGTTACACCAGTTGCTGAGAAGAAACACTGATCAGTGGTTACTAAATCATCCACTGTGCGGATTGCTTTTAGATCAAAACCGTCTTTAATGATTGCTTCGCGCTCTTCTTCAGTCTTTGGCTTTAATCTTGTGAGCATCTGAGCACCGGTACCCTTTAGGGCACAGGCTGTTACCACAGCTTCAGGAGTTCCGCCGACACCAACTAGCATATCGATATCTGATCTTGGATCGATGGTCATTAAGGCACCTGCGATATCACCATCTGAGTGAACCATTACACGAGCACCAGCTGCGTGGATCTGATTGATTAACTCAGCATGACGAGGCTTATCTAATACGAATACCTTTAAGTCACCTACTCTCTTACCTAATGCTTTAGCTACATTTAAAAGATTATCTTTGATTGGAGCATCAAGATCGATAACATTAGCAGCCTCAGGACCTACCGCCATTTTTTCACAGTAATAGCTGTGACCTGGGTTGAACATAGTACCCTTTAATGCGATACCTACAGCAGCAATACCATTTGGTCTACCACCTGCAACACATGAAGTTCCGTCGATAGGATCAACTGCGATATCAAACTCTAAGCCGTCACCGAAACCTACTTTTTCACCAGTGTATAGCATAGGAGCATCATCTTTTTCACCTTCGCCGATGACAATGGTTCCTTTGATATGCAAACTTTGGAATGCAATACGCATTGCATCTACAGCTGCTCTATCAACAAGCTCTTTATCACCAAGACCTGTGAATTTTGCTGAAGCTAAAGCAGCAGCTTCTGTTACACGAACTAAATCAAGAGCGATATTCTTATCGGCTAAATGTTGTTGCATCATTACCTCTAAACTTCATGAAGTGCACAAATTGTGCATTTGTGTGCGGATTTTCGATGCGTGTATGATACACCGATATTAAGAATTATTAAAAACAAATCGTAAAAATCATGTTGAAAAAACAGAAGTGACTTTTACAAAGAAGATTAAGCCAAGCGTATAGGTATCATTAGTCCCTATAAATTTCAACTTTTCAGTAAATGACAAGGCACCTCAACACAATTTTTAACACCTAAAATTGGCTATTTCATACATTTTTTAACACCTGTTTTAGTGCTAAACTACATTTTTTCACATCTACTAATTATTCATATACTTGATTTATTTATAAATCAATATGTTAAGTTTTACTCACAAAATTAAGATACAATGACACATGATCTTACTTACATGAGGCAAACCAAAGATAACTGATGCCAGCTTATAATGAAGCATATCTAGATGAAGTTGTAGAAACTCAAGGAAAGCTATTTGCCTACATTGCTTACGATTTTCCTGACATGGATACCAAAGACTTCATTGAAAGCTATATGAAGAGTAAAACACGTCACTACATTGATGTTTCTCAAGCCTATGTAAGTACTAAAAATTACCTAGAGCTTTTTGAATACTTCTGTGAGGTTGATAAGTATCAACTAAAGAAAGGTAAAGCATTAGGTGTTTTTATACCTGATTGGATAGGTAGATTTTATGCTTACTATCAATGGAAATATGATCTTCCTAGTGCTGAGCTATTAAAAATCGTTCCTTTAGACTTTCTTAAAAGGTCATTTTATGGTCTGCAAGATCTTGAGATAGAGCTTGCTGCAGCAAGGGTTCATGACCATTTAAAAGAGCAGAAATAAAGACTTCTCAAAAGTGAAATTCAAAAAGCTCACCTTCTACATTAGACTCAATCAATTCTGTGATCGGATCTTGTGATGCATAAAGTGAGCTTTTTACTAAGCCATTTCAAAGGCAAGAGTAAAGTTTGTGCCTTCACCTAGTTTTGAATCAACATCGATAGAGCCATGACACTCTTCAACGATGTGTTTTACGATAGTAAGACCTAAACCTGTACTGTCTTTATTGGAGTGACTTCTGTCAACACAGAAGAATCTTTCAAAGATTCTATCCTGATCTTCTTTTGGAATACCAATACCGGTATCTTTGACCACTATAAAGAACTTGTGCTCCTGCCTGAAGATCCTGCAACTTACAGTACCGTTTTCTCTATTGTACTTAATAGCATTGTCTATGAGGTTATATAGAATTTCAGACATATATCTGCGTACGAAATTCATCTCAAGATCTTCACTTTCAAGAGATATGGTTACGCCCTTTTTAGAAGCTTTCTCTTTTAGAGAATCTACTACACTTTCAGAGAGTGCCTTTAAGTTTATATGCTCACTTTGTGCTTTTACGCCAGATTCAACCTTTGATAAGAACATGATGTCGTTTATCATGTTCAACAAAGCCTGTCCTTCAGAGCGGATCTTTTTACCAAAGTTCTGTAAATCCTCAGGACGTACAATACCGTTTTCAATAAGTTCTGCTCTACCAATGATAGATTGTAGAGGTGTCTTTAACTCATGAGATACGTTTGAAGCAAATTCCTGGCGTTGCAACTGTAATTGCTTAGCTTTAGTAATATCAACTAATAAGAGTACGAAACCTACTAATTTGTCGTTTTCGGTGATCTTATTGAAAATGAGTTTGTAATACTTACCTGATAACTCAATATCCTGCTTTACACTCTCAATCTCTTCTCTTTTTTCAAAGATTGAACAAAAGATTGGAGAGCGGTTGATATTAAGCAGGCTCTCACCTTTATATTTTTCAGGATCTTCAATATTAAAAATAGACTGCGCGCTCTGGTTAATAAGAATCACTTCACCCTTCTTATTCAAAAAGATGATGCCCTCAGACATATAGGCTGTCATCACTTTTATTTGAGAATGAGCTGCAGTTACTTTACGTAATAACTTCTTAATACGGTGCTGATGAGAATCAATCCTTTCTAAGAAAGGCTTTAACTCGTCATAAACTACGTTATCAGCAGGATTGTTCAAATCAATCTTATTGATAGGACTTACAATCTTAGATGAAATTCTCTTAGCTAAAATAACTGATACTACGATAGCTAACAGCAGAATGATAAGCAGGTGTAAACCTAATGAGAGTGCCTGTGAAAAGATGTTCTCGGTGGTGTAGGCACAGCGCAGCACGTCACCGGAGTTCAGCCTTACAGCATAGTAGACAGTTCTCTGACCCAAGGTTGAAGAATATCTGTATACCCTGCTTTTACCTGTTTTCTCTGCCTGTATGAACTCGTCTCTGTCAGAATGATTCTCTAATGTTGAAGGATCAACCTTAGAGTCATAATAAACATGTCCGTCCTTATGAATAAGATTTACTCTGTAATCATCAATTTCAAGCAGAGTCAAATCCAGAGAAGGATTTTTGTTTATGGCATTTTCAAGTTTGGTTGTAAAAGAAATAAGACCATCACTGTCAGCCTTGATTAGCTGATAGGATGAAATAAACAAAGATGCTCCCAATCCTAAAATCAGGACCAGAATAGTTGTAAAAAATACAGAACGAAAGATCCTAGAAATCATGCGTCCGCCTTGTAACCGATACCTCTTACAGTCTGAATAACATTCTCAAGCTCACCTAGTTTTGAACGCAGAGCTCTGATATGAACGTCAACAGTTCTGTTTTCACCATCATAATCAATACCCCAGATGAGATTTAATAATTCATCTCTGCTGTAGACGCGACCAGGATGCTTAATTAGAAGTAACAGTAACTCAAACTCCTTTAATGACAAGTCTAGTTTCTTATCATCAGCAGTAACTGAATGCTTTACCTCGTTAATTACGATCTTGCCAAACTTAACCTCGCCTTTAGCATCGCTACCTTCATTTGAACGTCGCAAGATAGCTTTAATTCTGGCAACCATTTCCATTACAGAAAATGGCTTGGTCATGTAGTCATCCGCACCTAAATCCAGGGCTTTAATCTTTTCATACTCAGCACCACGTGCTGTGGCCATAATTACAGGTAGTTTTGCTGTCTTTGGATTTGCTCTTAATTTTTTGAGAACATCAACACCACTCATATCTGGCAACATTACATCTAGAACTACAAGCTCAGGTAGTTCTTTTGCTATTGCTTGAAAAAAGCTTTGGGCATCGGCAAAGCCTTCTGCCTTAAAATTCATTGAATTGAGTGTATAAAGCTCAAGTTCTCTAATATCAGCATCATCTTCAAGACAGTAAATCATAAACATCCTACTCCTGGCCTGTTAGTTTGCCTGTAAGCATATATTGAGTGCATCTTGCTACATTGCAAGAATGATCTCCAATACGCTCTAAGTATTTTGCAATCATTAAAAGATCAAGTGAATAGCTTGCATCATTTTCAGAGCTCTTGATCTCATGAATTAAGGTATCCTTAATGGTAAAGAAGTACTTATCAACTACTGTATCATGCTTTATAACATTTGCAGCTAATGTGCCATCTTTGTTCACAAAAGAATCAATACTCTTTTTTACCATCTCGATAGCTTCTTCACTCATCTTTTCAATAAGTAGAATGTCATCGCCTTTGTAGTTAAAATCAAAGTGAGTGATAATCTCAGCAATGGCTATTGCCTGAGTACCAATACGCTCAACATCAGATACTAATTTTAAGGTAGCTGATACTACTAACATATCGTGAGCTACTGGCTGCTGTCTTAAAAGAGTTTTAATACACAGGCTTTCAATCTCACGAGCTTTTGAATTTAAATCATAGTCTTTTCTGTAAATGCTCAAAGCCTTCTCTTTATCGTGAGTTTTAAAAGCTTCAAAAGCATTAGTTAAGCTTTCTTCACATGCTGATGACATTAAAATCAAAGAATTGTTAATCTGTGACATCAGCTCATCTAACTGGAATCTCATTTTTATACTCCTATTAAGCCAAATAGCTTTAGCCAAATCTTCCGGTTACATAGTCTTCACAGCGCTTATCCTTTGGTTTAGTGAAGATGTTATCAGTGCTGTCGCACTCTACAAGATCACCTAACAGGAAGAATGCTGTTCTATCTGAAATTCTTAAAGCCTGCTGCATATTGTGAGTTACGATCACAATGGTATATTTCTTTTTAAGCTCACAGGTAAGCTCTTCAATCTTGCCAGTAGAGATAGGATCAAGTGCTGAAGTAGGCTCATCCATTAACAGGATCTCAGGCTCAACAGCCAGAGCTCTTGCAATACACAATCTTTGCTGCTGACCGCCTGACAGACCTAAAGCAGAAGTCTTTAATCTGTCCTTTACCTCATCAAAGATAGCAGCCTTTTTCAAAGACTTTTCTACTAATTCATCTAGAACTGATTTATTTCTAATACCATGAATTTTTGGTCCATATGCGATGTTATCGTAGATAGACATAGCAAATGGATTTGGCTTTTGGAAAACCATACCAATGTCTTTGCGCAAAGCGCTGACATTGATCTTGGTGTTTACTAACTCTGTACCCTTAAACTTGATTGAACCGTCAACTCTTAAACCTTCAATCAGATCATTCATACGGTTTAATGAGCGTAAAAAGGTAGACTTACCGCATCCTGATGGACCAATAAGCGCAGTGATCTCGTGCTCATTGATATGCATATTGATGTTATGCAGAGCATGATTTTCACCATAGTAAAGATTAAAGTTTTTTACATCGATAATTGGTGTGGTATTCATTTCTAGTACCTTTTATTCTGAATTCTCTTTGATAACTTGCTTGCGGTGTAATTGATTAAGAGGCTCATGAAAAGCATGATGGCTGCAATTACGAAAGCAACATCAAACTCACCTTGCTCTTTAGCATAGACATACAAAGCAACCGTTAAAGTTGAACCTGATGATGACATCGCATCAATAAAACCATTTACCTTATGGGCAAAACCTGCGGTAAATAAAAGAGCTGCTGACTCACCTAACATTCTGCCGATGGCGAGAATACAGCCAGTAACAATACCGTCGATACAGCAAGGTAAAACAACAGTTCTAATTGAGTACCACTTATTAGCTCCAAGACCAAAAGCACCTTCTCTGTATGAAGTAGGAACAGAATCCAAACTCTCCTGGGTAGTTCTAATAATGGTAGGTAAATTCATGATAGTAAGTGTTAGGGCACCTGCTAATAATGAGGTCTTAAGGCCAAAGTACTGACAGAAGATAAGCATACCGACCAGACCGTAAATAATAGAAGGAATACCAGCTAAACTTTCAATAGCATATTCAATGGCTCTTTTTACCTTCATGTTCTTTGCATATTCAGAAAGATATACAGCAGCACCTACGCCTAGAGGAAGCACAAAGACCAAGGTAGCAATTACGATATAGATGGTGTTTAGAATATCTGGTAACACACCGATGGTATCGTTGATGTAGCTAGGCTTAGTACTTAACAACTGCCATGAAACATGAGGAACTGCTCTTATAAAGACATAAAGAATGATGAAAAGAACCACTGCAACGGTAAGTGCTGTAGCTGCATAGGCAAAAGACAGCATTACGTTCTTATAGATATTTCTTCTTAAAGCATTGTTCATATTACTTGCTGCCTCTCTTCTTTAAGACAAGATTTAACAGTGCATTGATTACCATAATGAAGATGAACAGCACTAGAGCGATTGAGAACAGAGCCTGACGCTGCAGACCTGCTGAATATGACATCTCGGATGCTACTGCGGTAGTTAAAAATCTTACTGATTCGAATATGCCAGGCATATTAGCTACGTTACCTGCAACCATCATTACAGCCATAGCTTCACCAATGGCTCTACCTACACCTAAAACCACTGCAACACCAATACCACGGCGAGCAGCTGGGACTACAACTTTATAAACTGTCTCAACCTTATTGGCGCCTAATGCAAGTGAGCCTAATTCATACTCATGAGGAACAGCCTCAAGTGCACCGATGGATACCTTAATAATTGAAGGTAAGATCATGATAGAGAGCACTAGGATTGCTGCTAATAATGATGAACCGTCTGCAAGGTTAAAAATATCTTTGATAGCTGGGACTAAAACCAGCATACCGATAAAACCGAAAACAACTGAAGGAATACCCGCTAATAAATCTACTACTGATTCAATAAACTGCTTTACTCTTAAAGGAGCAAACTTAGCCAGGTATACAGAACTAAAGAAACCAATTGGAAGACCAAATAAAATTGCACCAAAGGTACCGTAAATAGAGGTCAGAATGAAAGGCATAATACCGAATTTAGGATCGGCTGCTGTTGATGCCCATTTAGTTCCAAAGATAAAGTCAAAAAAGCCTATTTCATGAATAGCGGGAATTCCAGAAATAATTAGATACAGACAGATGACCACTACGAATACGATATTGAGGTAACCTAGAATGGTGAACACCCAGGTAGCAATCATGTCTGCGCATTCTTGATGATTTCTTAATTGCATAAAATAATAACTGCAGGATCAGATCCTGCAGCTCCATGATAATGATTGATTACTTCTTAGCAGGAACAACGCCAGCCTTTACAATTAAAGGCTTAGCCTCATCTGACATAGCGTAGTCAATGAATGCCTTTGCATCCTTTGAAGGCTGTTTAGCCTTGTTTAGAACGAATACGAATGGACGCTGTAACTTGTAGCTCTTGTCTAAAACTGTTTCCTCTGATGGAACAACACCGTTGAAAGATAGAACCTTGATTGAATCATTTACAGCTGATAGAGAAGCATAACCGATTGCATTCTCGTTCTGACCTACAGTGGTAATAACATCACCAGTTGAGGTTAATTCCTGACGATATTTGCATGAATCCTTAGTACCGGTTACAGACTCGAAACCATCACGGGTACCTGAACCTGCTTCACGACCAATTAAAACTACAGGAGCATCAGCACCACCTAAATTTTTCCAGTTGGTGATCTTGCCTGTAAATACATCTTTAATCTGCTCAGTAGTGATATCAGTTAACTTGTTTGACTTGTTAACAACGATTACGATGCCGTCGTATGCAACATCGATACCCTGTAATTTTTCCTGTTCCTGAGCTTTTAAGGCTCTGGATGACAGACCGATGTCAGCACGACCTTCTAAAGCAGCAGTGATACCAGCACCTGAACCAGTTGGATTGTAGGTAACATCGATTCCGTTGCCTTCAAATGACTCAATCAGAATACCCATTACCTTTTCCATTGAAGTTGAACCGTCAGTAATAACAGCACCAGCATTAGCTGATGCAGAAAAACCTAATACACAACCACAAACTGCTGATAACAATGTCTTGTTAAATTTCATTTTTAAAATCTCCATATCAATCGACATGATTAAGATACAAAGACTTTGTTAACTTACTAATGTGCAATTGTTAAAATTTTGTAAATAGAGTAAAAGAGCATTGCCAAGCGGTTTTATTAGTTTTTTAACATAAATTGTTAAGTGCAAAAGAAAGGATTTATTGCTTTTCTGGAAATATCTTCTTACATGAACTGCTATACAGGAGCAGAAGTTGAAATTTACAGGAAAGGTTATGTACAGAGCTTAGAACTCAAATAGCTAAGTCATATTGCTCTGATTTTAATCTGATAATTATAAATTCATTTATTTTTTGGAATATTGGACTGTTGTCTTACAGAGATTTTTTTCTTAAAAAATGAGTTTGGCCTATGTTTTCAGCATAGAAGTTAGGATAAAAAATTGAACACAATTTTTATGTTATATTTCTGGTAGTTCCTTGTCTCTGACTTTTAAAAGGAGAAATAAAATGGACAATTCAAAATACAACAAAAAGCAAAAATGAAAAGAAGAGCTGGAAAAATTCAGAATTCTGTTTGAAATCGATTTTAAGGGAAATGTAAGTAAATAGCTTCTTGATGCTTATGAAAAATGCCTGAATTTAGAAATTTCAATGGATGAATTCTGTAATTTTGTTAGAGAAAGTTCTTTTAAAGCCTATAAAAATAATAAGCAGCATGGCTCCAATTTTAAAGACGAAACTAAACTGAAGATTAGCCTTAATCAGATATTAGAGAAATTTAAGAGCTAAAAGATAACCACAAATCTGTTTACAAAAAGTTGTAAGTGAATGGTATGTAGAGAACGGCGATACATTTATGCAAATTTAAACTGTGCGCACTCTTTTGTTGTTGAAAAAAAGATTACATCGTAAAGCAAAACCACAGGGAAATGCTCTGTTACAGACAGCTGGTGTTGAATAATACACAATTGGATGTTATCAGATCTGCAGTTAATGACCGATGACAGTGTTAATTGCTGAGTTTTATTCATAATCCAACATTAGGAGCAGGACGATAACTTGCTCCTTTCACATTTGAAAGATATATTCACCCTGTCTGAATACATCGATGTAACCTTATCTGAATCAGTCTTCACAGAATTATTCTTCTCTGGTTTAGAGTTACAGCATATGCTCAAGGCTCACCGTATGTCATCTGACCGTCCTTTATTTTTATAAAGGATACATCAGACAGAGCTTCGTTACCCTGAATATCTGACATTGAGAACATATAGGCATAGGTACCGTCAGGCAGGGCTGAATCCTCAAGTGACCAGTTAGAACTTAAAGTAAAGCTGTCAGTCTCAACCCCACTTGTATCATCCTCACTGTCAGCCATTTTCTGCATTAAGGTTGTGATCCTGTCACCAGGTTTCAGTTTGATTAAATTCTTGTCAGGCATACCTGCACTGGTTATACGGCGCGCTCCTAATACCACATATTTACTCTGTTTGAAGTCATACAGAGCCTCAATGACAGAGCGGACTCCATTTAAAATCACTGGAATTGAGTAGTAGTTGTAATTTTCAAGATCTGCAGTAGTTTCAAGATACACAAGATGACCGTCTAAAGTCGGCCAGTTACCGTTGAAATTATCCCTGAAGATACCCTGATCCCAGTCCTGAAACATATCAATATCGTCACCGAAAACTGTAACGTCATTTTTATCATTGAGTGTTGCAAGATAAAAACGCACCGAATCTATGTACTTTAAAGATTTGTCATCAAGAGTCATTTCAAGGGCAGGAGTGCCGTCGTCTTTGGTAACTACCTCCACCTTTGTATCCTCAAGTGAGCTTATATCCATCTTCTGCATTGGAGCTATAGATTCTGAGATTAGGGTTACATTGTTTTCAACAAGTCCCTGAATAAAGGAAATCGGATCCTGATCTTTTCCAGGTTTTTCATTTAACAGAGACTGCAGAGCTGTATTGACACTATGGTTTACAGTATTTGCAATAAAATCTACAGCACCACCAGAACTACTGTGATCTGGCTTTTCTGATGAATCGGACTCAGAAGGTTCTGAACTTACATGAGACTCAGGCTGTGAGGTTGAAGACAGTTCTGAAGAAGCGGCATCATCACCATCGCTTGTGATAGCTTCAAGCATTGAATTTGCGGTATTTCCGTCAATAAAACCGTGCTGAAGACCGTAGGTCAGGATAAAGGAATTTACAAGACCGTTTTCAACCATCATGGCATAACTGTCCTCATCAGAGTCAAATGGATAGTAGCATGACAGTCCTGATGCCTGATGCGCAGGTCCGCTTACCTGATATAAAACAGCTTCTTTGAGGTACTGCTGCATTTTTCCTGCAGCAGGATGTCTCTCTTTAGATGCGTCAGAAACTTTAGAAATAAAGTCTCCCATATCCACCATGTTGGAGTAGCCTGAGGACTTTGAATTTGAGAAATTCTCAGATCGTGTTGCAGCTCTACCGATTGTGGCATAGAAGGAGTCATTTTCTGAAGCCTGCATCAGGGCGTACATACCAAAGATATTCCAGGCTTTGATCATTGGACTGATTTTACTCAAATCGATTAGAGACAGGGTTGCAGTCTGTTCTGTCTCCTCATCCTCACAGCCCCTGTAATAGGCATCACAGATGCTCTTACCTAACTGAACGGCACTCTGTGATGTATTCTCTGCAAGAGCATTTAGCCACAGGGTATACTGCCAGCCGTTACCAGGTTCTACCTCCTGAGAAGCTACAAAATAGTGACCATAGGGTTCAATGCTTGCTGCCGTATCCACAGTAGCCATAAGACAGGTGTCAAAACCTATAAGTTCAAAAGGTTTTACTGCAGGGGCGTCACCGTAAACCGATGAGAGGGCATTTCTTAATTCTGACAGACAAATCGAATCAAAACTGTAATTCTCGTCATTGGCAAAACCGAACACACTGCCACCGCCATGATCCCAGAAGAGCAAAACATTGTGATCTGACGAATAGTTCTTTTGACAGAAATTTAAAAAGTTATACAGGGTTCTGCCATCTCCCATGTTTGCCTGAGGTAATTCCTCAATTAAATTAAGCTCTCCGTCCCTGACCATAAAACGGGAGATTTTTTTGGGGGATATGCCAAAGTTCTGCCATTTGTTTGCGCCACCAGTCTGAATGATCACAGTCACCTCATCTGAAGGAGAGGCATTTATCATTTCACTGATATCTGCAGTGGCAGCACCATAGTTGCTTTCAAGATCACTGCCACACATATAAACAAACACAGACCAGGAATCTGCCATTGCACTAAATGGTGTGCACACAAGCGCAACAGCTATACAGACATAAGACAGTAAAGTTCGCATATGACCACCTGTAACCAAAATATCCTAAAACAGGAATCAATCCTTAATCTCTGCTATTCCATGAGTTTTAACAGCTCGTCATGTCGGGCTTTGTCTCTTTGCATAGAAACATTAAAAGTCCCTAACTGACTGCTCTGAACCTTTTGTGTGGTACTGCCGTCTGATGAAAGTAAAACATCCACATTGTTGTCTATTACTGTTGGAATATAGTCAAACAGACAGGCGGCGCTGTTCATTTTCCATTCACCGAAAGCAAGTAAAAACACAGGAGAGCTGTCTTCAGTTTCAAGAGTAAAGAACTTGTCTGACATAAAGTCCTTTGCTTTTTTAAGAGCCGCCTCATCATCATTTACGACAATATCACAGGCACATCTGTACATTGAAAGCAGAACATCATGAGACTGCTGAGAGCTTTCTCCATAGGCTTTGTCGTAAATACCAAGAGCATCAGCAAAAGTATCCATAGCTTTGGCATACTGGCCGCAGGAGTGTTCAAACAGGCCCTTTTCATTGAGCACCGAGGCCATTGCAGGATGCTCTTTACCATATGCTGAAGAGGCAACAGAAACAGCCTTCTCTATATATGAGCTTGCCTCATCAGTGTTATTCTGTCTTTGGGCGCATACACTCAGGCTTTTTAAGACACTGATAACGGTACTTGCATTGCCTGACTGATTTTCTGACAGCTCAAGAGCTTTTGAAAACAGTTTCTGGGCGCTGGCATAATCTTTCTTTTCAAAAGCTATCGAAGCTTTGTTCTGGAAGAAGCTAGGCTCTTCAATTCCCAGTTTTTCATAGATTTTTTCACTTTCACCGATCGCATCTTCAGCCTTTTCAATGTCACCAGATCTAAGATATGAAAGGCTAAGTGCAGACAGAGATGAAGCCACCTTCTGACTGTTTTCCCCTGCTGTTGTGCGTCTTATATCAAGAGACTGCAATCCATATTTCACAGCCTCGTCATGTCTGTTAAGAGCCGTGCAGATCCCCACCATGAGCTGACTTATATCTGAAAGTTCCTCATCCTCCTCGTCTCCTTTAAAAAATGAAAGAGCCTTTAGTCCTGTTTCATAAGCTTCTTCATAGTCTCCTAAAAAAAACAGTGCTCCTGCTTTAAGTTCATTCAAACGCGGCAACCAGTATTTATCCTGTTTCTTTTCAGCTGTTTTTAAGGCTTCCTCAAGAAGAGCAAACGCATCACTTTTGTCATCAGAATATTCCATCAGAAATGAGGCTTCATCGTAGATATACTGCAGATTGTCTTTATCAGTCTCTCTTCTCTGAGCTAAAGCTTCATAAGCGCCGTTCAAATCATTGCTGCTCAACTTTTGCTCATAAGTGGCGTACAGTAAGGCAGCGTCATCGGATGCATTAGCAAAACCGGCACTTAATGAAAGAACCAGTGAAAGTAAAATTCTGTTAAATTTCATATAAACTCCCAGAGTTTGTTTTAGTTATCTGTATGACAAATGTCCTACCAGCGAGAGCTGGCTCCGCCGCCACCAGAGCTTCCTCCACCAAAACTGCCACCTGAAGAAGAGGAGAAACCGCCAGTGCCACCACTTAGGAAACTGTCATTATCGTCATCATCGTCTTCTATTTTGTATGAACGTTTAACTTCATACCCGCAGTAAGAACAGCGTTTTACTTCCTCAAGATAAGTATGATGGTGCTTTTTTCTTTCTTTCTCACTTATCTTTTTTAAGGTTTTGCGTCTGCCGCAGTTAGGGCATTTTTCAAACAGGTTCCAAAGCATCACGCCTGCTGCAACAGCAAAGATCAGAACTACAGTTGCGATGATTGTGACAAGTGTAATTAAAAAGTCATCATCGTCACTGTCAGCCACCGAACTCTCATCATCTGACTCTGATTTGCCTTCTGCGGCAAGGCGCTCATACAGGGCATCAATACCTGCCCTCATGCCTTCGTTTATTTTTCCCTCTTTAAAAAAAGAGATCATCTTCTGCTGCTGTATACGCTTGCAGACGGCATCCGGAAGCACACCTTCAAGACCATAACCTGTATGAAAACGGATAATGTGCTGATCCTCAACATAGGTAAGCAGAAGACCGTCATTTTTGTCCCTGTGTCCTATTCCCCATTTTCTGAACAGCTCCTGAGAGAATTCAAAGACATCACTGTCGCCAACAGATGGAAGTACTACCACAGCTGACTGTATACCTGTGTCCTTTTCGAGCTGGGTAAGTTTTTCGTTAAGATATGAAACCGTATCATGAGTAAGTAGAGAGGCGGGATCACTTACATGAAATGAGGTATTCTCAAGTCTTGGATTTGAAACTGTGTCTACTGTATAAAAGTCAGATGCAAAGGCACTTAACGTAAAAATAAGGCTTAATGCAAAAATGACAGCAGTTATCCTGTGAAGTCCTGCTGATAACACAGAGTGCCTAAGTAAATTCATGCTCGAACCTTAAAATGAAACCTCAGGACTGTCTTCTGAATGCTCTTTTGCCTTCAGGTATGCTTTTGATTCAAAGCCAAACAGAGAAGCTAAAATATTTTTAGGGAATTTTCTGACCCCGGTATTGAATGCATTTACTGCATCATTGAAGTCTTTACGAGCAACTGCAATACGGTTTTCAGTACCTTCAAGCTGTGCCTGCAGCTCTAAAAAATTCTGATTTGCCTTAAGATCAGGATAATTTTCAGCGACAGCAATCAGACGACCTAAAGCCTGAGTGATAGCCCCCTGAGTCTCTTCAAATTTCTTTAAATCCTCCTCAGAAGGATTGCTGACGTTCTGAAAAGACTTTGCTCTTAAGGCTGTCAGATTTTCAAGGGTTTCCTTTTCATGTGTGGCATATCCTTTGACGGTATTTACAAGATTAGGAATGAGATCTGCGCGGCGCTGATACTGAACTTCGACATTAGACCATTTTGCAGAAGTACTCTCATCCATTGATACAAGACTGTTATATGAAAAAATGCAATATAGAACCAGAAAGGCAAAAACAGCACTTAACACCATAGAGGTACGACTTTTAAACATGGGAGCTCTCCTGTAAAGTTAATGTATAAATTATTGTATAGAGTTATTGTATTGACTATCTGTATTGAATGACTGTACTGACAGGCAGTAGCGTTCAAAAAGAAAACAGTAAGAAAAAACATTTGTATGTTAATTTATTAAACAGCGATTTTCAGAAAATTTCACAAAAATATTCTTCCGATTATTTACTGATTTTCTTTAAAAATTTCCCCTTATTAAATGTGCTTCTCAAAAACAAAACCACGAAATCGCGCAAATAAATATAAATGATCCAACAATCAAGAAGTTAACATAAATATTAGCCCACTTAAAAGATTAAGATATATAAGCCTCTTTATAGCGCACTTCAGATTATTTTGGAACAGACACACTATCAGATAAAGTTCGATAGACTTCACATAAAAAAGTCCAATGTAAGTATATATTAGCCTCAATATGAGATTTTACGGACATATTTAAATGTAAAAATGAGATACAACTCAATAAATCAGCATATAAACTAAAGTGAATTTTATTATATTGCTTGTGAACAATATTTTAATCAATTATACTCAATTTGCGAGTAGTGTATGTCAGAACTGATCTATGGCCTTTTAAGTCACGCTGCTCAACTTACTGTCTCTTATATTATTTATATGGGATGTTTTTTAAACAAAAGGACTCAATATGAAACGTGCTTTGATGATCATTGGCCTTGCTGTTGCTATGACAGGAGCTTCTTTTGCTGTTCAGGCTGAAGAAACCGATGTTGCCAAGGTTAAGTGCAGCGAATTTATTCAGGACAAAGAAAGTATGGGTATGCTTTTAATGTGGCTTGACGGATACGCATCACAGAAAAGCGACAATACCGTATTAAGCGATGAGTGGATTGAGAAATTAGGAGCTCACATGGGCAAATACTGTTCTGAGAATCCTGACACAACTATTCTTGATGCTGCTCAGGCTATGGAAGAATAACAGAATTAACGGAGTTTATTATGAAAAAATTACTAGCTTCAGCAGTAGCTGCACTAGCATTAACCGTAACCGCCAACGTTGCCTCAGCTGAAGAGCAGGATGTTGCAAAGATTAAGTGTTCAGAGTTTTTACAGAGTGGCAGCACCATGCCTCTTTTAATCATGTGGATCGATGGCTACCTCTCAGCTGCATCTGACAACACCACCATGGATGACGCCTATATTGAGGAATTAGGCAACAAATTAGGTGAATTCTGTGGCAAGAATCAGAACGCTACCCTATGGGATGCAATCAACTCTTTAAGTGATGAATAATCCTTAAAACCTCACTCAAAGAGGCGGACTGTCATAAAGTCCGCTCTTTTTGTTTTACAGATCTCTTTCTCCTCAGCACTGTTAACCCCATCTCCTATCTGAATGCTTTTCACAAAAAAAATGGGCAACTTCAGATCACCGAAATTGCCCAAATGTGTAAACTAAGGTACAGTCTCTCCAATACCTATATACCTCATTTACAAGAGCTTAGTTATGATCACGCCTCCTTTTTGAAGACATGAACTGTCATAAAGGTGACTGAACAGTACCTGTTCATTGTTTATTGTGACATCTAAAGGTGAATTGCCAGCGTTTATATATACTTTTAATACTTCATCAGCAGAATGTTTTTCATATTTAATGAATCTGCCGTCTTCTGAATGCCAGGTTATGTTCAGGCTTTCGCAGGCTTTATGCTGTTTACGCAGTGAGATCAGTGACTTTACAGTGCTGATGGTCTTGTCATAAACCTTATTTTCAATGTCTTTCCATGGCATTGGTCTTCTGTTGTCAGGATCATTCTTTCCTTCAAGAGCAATCTCTGTGCCATAGTAAATACATGGTGAACCAGGCATGGTAACCAGTACGCTAAGCTGCTGTATAAGCTTGTCATAACTTCCGCATCGTGTAATGGCTCTGTCCACGTCGTGGCTGTCAAGGAAGTTAAATACAACCTGATTAACCTGTTTCATATACAGAGAATAACAGTAATTCATCATGTACATAAAATCGTCAGAGCTTAAGGTCTCATCGACAAAGAAGTTACTTAATGACTGCATGAAAGGATAGTTCATTACAGAATCATACTCGTCCCCTAACAGGTATGGTGTTGAATCCATCCAGATCTCACCTAATAAGAACAGATCAGGTTTTACAGCCTTTAATTCGCGATGCAGTTTCTTAATAAAAGCGTGAGAAATCTCATTTCCAACATCAAATCTGATGCCGTCAATGTTCCACATTTCAATCCAGTCTTTGCATACTTTAGTAAAGTAGTCCATAACCTCAGGATTTGAAGTATCAAGCTTTGGCATTTCATCTACGAAGGCAAAGCTGTAATATCTTCCGTCCTTGGTGTTTCCATCAAAACTGAAATTGTCCTTTTTAACAAAATACCAGTCATAATATTTTGAGTTTTTGCCGTTTTTTACAACATCCTGCCAGGCGAAAAAGCCTCGACCTGAATGATTGAAAACAGCATCAATCATGACTTTAATTCCCAAAGAGTGAGCCTTTTCTACCAGTTTTCTAAAGTACTCATTGTCTCCAAAATCAGGATCGATATGCTCATAGTCTGAGATGTTATATTTGTGATTCTCAGTTGAGGTAACAAGTGGAGTGAAATAAATGCCTGTAATGCCAAGATCTTTTAGATACTCCAGCTTACTCATTGCTCCCTTCAGATTTCCACCATAAAAGGAATGTCTGGTCAGCGATTTATAATCATCCCAGTCGTTTAACTGCTTATTGCCCTCATAATCGAGCTTGCAGAATCTGTCAGGAAATATCTGATACCAGAAGATATCTTCAGCCCACTTAGGATGTGTACAGATATCGGCACGGTTCATCCAGGCAAATTTGTAGAAATGTCTGATGATGTTGTCCTTTTTCATGAAATCCTTGTCATGGACTCCATCTTCAAACAGATAGCATAACTCGTCACCAGCATAGATTTCAAAATAGTACTGAATACGCTTGAATTCTGGTTTTAAGGTGACAGACCAGATTAATTCGTGTGAAAGCTCTTTTTCAATATGAAGTTCAAGAGGCTGACCTGTCCAAGGATCAGTACCTGAACAGCCGAAAATGTATGGATCAGCATGAACAATCACTACTTTACTGATTGATTTATTGGTTTTTACATTGATGACCAGCTCATCTTCATTTAAAGAATAACAATCAGTAAAAGCGCACTTGTGTGATATTCCTTCTACAAGCATACAATATGCTCCTTTTTTTATATCCAACTATAATTAGCATTTTAATACTAAAAAATCAGATATTCTTTAAGAAACCTATCGACTTTTTAACACAATCCTATTATTTGTATTAAAATTATCATGTAATTTGCCTTATAAAGGATCTGTTTTCAATAAAATCGCTGATACGGTAGTTTATGATAGAAGAACAAAAATCTATTCACGAAAATGTCAATCACGGTACGGTTAATTTTCCATATGCTATTTACCATGTGAGGATGCCTTTTCACATCACAAGTTATCCTCTGCATTGGCATAAGGAAATCGAATTTATCTATGTTATTGACGGTACGCTTACAGTCTCTGTAAACAGCAGAAAGTTTGAAATGAACAGAGGTGATATTTCTGTAATACTTCCAGAACAGGCTCATGCCTTATTCCAGTATGAAAATGTAGAGGCTAACTATATCAATATCGTTTTTAATCTTGAATATCTTCATTCACAGGGCACAACCAACTATCTTTACGACAAATATATCGCACCTTTCGTAAGGGGTGAGCGTTCTTTAGATCCCTACATTCCCTGCAGATCTCTTATAAATGCTGAACTATTCCCTTATATAAATGAACTTTTTAACTGCCGACACGAAAGCTACACCGAAGACGGATTACTCATCATTTCAGATCTTATTCACATCATGCACACGGTTTGCAAAAAGAGCGTTGAAGTATCACAGGATCTGATGTCTGAACATATTAAAGCTGACAAAGTAAAAAAAGCAGTTTACAAGGTGCAGAACTGTTTCCATCAGCATCTTACAATCGCATTCATGGCAGATGTCTGTGGCGTTTCTGAAAGCCATTTCATGAAGATCTTTAAAGATGTGACTAAACAGAGTTTTAATGAGTTCTTAATCAATTACAGATTAGAGGTAGCTGCAAAGCAGTTAAAAGAAGGAAAGATGAAAGTAATTGATATAGCTAATGCATGTGGTTTTAACAACCATTCATACTTTACTAGAGTATTTCTTAGAAAGTATGGAATGACACCTATAAACTACAGAAAATCTGAAACTACGAGTTAGTAAAGAAAAGTAAAATTCAAATATTAAAACCATAAATAACGAAGCCAGGCATAAAGCCTGGCTTCTCTTTAGCACTAAATGCTATAGGTATTATTCAATGATAGTACCAACAACACCAGCACCTACTGTTCTACCACCCTCACGGATAGCGAATCTCTCACCTTCAGCCATTGCTACTGGGTGAATTAAGGTTACGGTCATATCGGTGTTATCACCTGGCATTACCATCTCTACGCCTTCCTGTAGGTCGATAGTACCAGTAATATCAGTTGTTCTGAAGAAGAACTGTGGACGGTAGCCCTTGAAGAATGGAGTGTGACGACCACCTTCATCCTTGTTTAATACGTATACCTGACCTGTGAACTTGGTGTGAGGTGTGATGGTACCTGGATGTGCAAGAACCTGACCACGCTCAACTTCGTCACGCTTGGTACCACGTAATAGGATACCTA
>OQWI01000083.1_pt1 | contig 43521 bp, 74 predicted proteins | sample 1691551 | NCBI WGS metagenome assembly OQWI01 (sample SAMN03418259, study PRJEB22391) | human gut metagenome | biome: human-gut; feature: organic feature; material: feces | host: Homo sapiens | place: Tanzania | collected 2013-01
ATGCCTCCCTGTCACGGAGGAGATCGTGGGTTCGAGTCCCATCTGGACCGCCATTCATGCAGATGTAGTTCAATGGTAGAACACAGCCTTGCCAAGGCTGATACGGGGGTTCAATTCCCCTCATCTGCTCCATTGAAATTTAAGCCTTTATTTAAAGGCTTTTTTATTTGTCTTGGGGTATATTGGGGTATAATTTGATATTAAAATATTGAATTATACCCTTTTTTTGCATATTATGGACATATAAGAGGGCACAAAAAATGGCAGTGGAATTAGATAAGAAGACAGGAAAATATATGTTTGCCGGAAAAATATATAAAGATGGTAAATGTATAAAGAGATATCGTAAGCGTGGTTTTGATTCTAAATGGGAAGCACAAAAAGCTGAGGTTGAATTCAGAAAAGATTTCTTTATGCTTCCATCAGATATGAATTTTGATAGACTATATAAAGCTTTTAAAGAATATAATAAAAAGTACGTAAAAGAATCAACACTAAAATCAGATGAATATTTGTACAATGTTATTTCTAAGGAAATGAAAGATATTGATTTTCTAGATAAAAGACAAATGCAAAACTTGATCAACAAATTTGATGAGAAATATTCAAAGGCATATGTATCAAGAATATATTTCTTTTTAAATAAGCTATACAAATTTGGTGTTACTTCTGAATACATCCAATCAAATCCAATGACATATGTGAAACGAGATCTTAGATTGAATGAAAGAAAAGAAGAAATGACAATATGGCAGCAGTATGATTTTGATTTATTCATTGAAGAAGTGGATGAACAAATGATGAAATGCTTTTATTCTGTTTTATTCTATATGGGATTACGAAAAGGTGAAGCAATGGCCCTACAATGGAAGGATATTGATTTTAGGAAGCAAACTATAGACATAAATAAAACATATAGATACAAAGAGAAAGATCCTAATAAATGGCTTACACCACCAAAAACAAACAATAGCTATAGAACTATCACAATGCCTAATACATTGTCTAAAATGCTTCGAGAATGGTTTTTAGAATGTTCTAAATGGGATGATTTCACAAAAGATAAATTTGTATTTGGATACTATAAACCAATATCACCTCAGACAGTACAAAGAAGATTTGATGAAGCTTATAACAAGGCAAAAGAAAAAGATGATGGATTGCCTAAAATAAGAATTCATGATTTTAGACATTCACACGCATCATTTCTAATTAATAACATGGCAGGAGCTGGATTCTCAGATTTTGACATAGCCAAGCGCTTAGGAGATACGGTTGAAACATTGCACAATACATATGCACACTGGTTTGATACGAAAGATAAGAGCATTGTAGATATGATGAATAAGTTATTGTAAAATTGACATCTATTATTAATCTGTGTTAAGCTACAGCTGCAAGGAAAAACATTAGTTTTGAGGGGGCAGTCTTGAAAACGACACTGCTTCCTTTTTTTATGCGTACAAAGAAAAACAGATAGTGTATACTGCTCAATATCACTATCTGTTTTTCATTCTTTGCTCATTCGTTTTTTTCTCTGCTAATCTTTTCTTGAGGAAATAGAAAAAAGCCTAAAATATTTATCATGTACACATGAATAATAACATCACATTTTAAAAAGAGTAATGAAAAATGCAAAATATTAATAAATATTTACAAAACAAAATCAGTTATTAATAATATAACCAAAAGTACATTAAAAATTCTACCCCCCCCCCGAAAAAATTCGATACTGGCAATGTGATATATAACCACTTGCACATTTTAGTATTATGTTTGTACAATTTAATACAAAACAGGCATTGACATATAAAATTTAAGACTTATTATTTATTATAATAAGGAAAACGTTTTTCTTTTTATTCATAGAAAATGAATGGAAAGGGATGATCTTATGGAAAGGGATTTATGGATAAAGAAATTAATTATCCTAGCAGAAAAACTTAACGTCGATGATCTGCAAATTCTGTATAATCATGCACAAAGACTGCTGCTATCATCAAAAAATGAATAACACTAATACCTATAGGTATTTACGCGCAAATTTAAAAGAAGAATACTAAATTGAAGAAAGATTTGAATGCTATGAAGGCTAAACTAAGCAAGAAGAAATTTGGCCTGATGAAGTAGTTGGCAAAGAAGAAATATAAGCTAGGGAATTTACCCTAGCTTATTCTTTTAATATCCATTTTGTGTTACACCGTATTCTGCTTGTTCTTGTGTAAATCCATCAAACATCAATTGTTCAATTAATCTTTGTCTAGAAAAAGACATAACACTTAAATAATCCATTGCTTTTAACGCAGCTTCTTCATTCCAATTTGCATTAGTATGATCTGCACCATATTCTGCTTCTTCTTGAGTGTACCCGTCATGAAGCAATTGGTCAATTAGTCCTTGCCTTGAAAATGAGAAATTATCTAAATAATCTAAAGCACTATTCAATGCGTTTTTCTGCCCTACTGTTGGGGTTGGAGCAGGTGTAGTTGTTGACGAATCTGAAGTTGAATTGGTTGTATTACTAGTGACTTCTTCTTTTTCATCTGTAATTGATACATTCTCAACTATATCCAAAATGTCTTTGTAGTAATTATATTCTAATCCGTCATACTGAGTATAAGATAAAACTCCGTATCCGTTATGCTTGTTGTTTGAAATAAAATATAAATTTACATTTGCGTATATAGATTGATTATCAAGAATAACGTGTCCACTATTACTTATTAGTTTATAATACTGATAATTTCCTTGTTCATTTTTAAATGATTTTTCTTCTATTTCATAATCTTTTGGAAGATACTTAAAGGCATCTTTCTCAAAAAACGAATCAGTATATTCATCTATGCTAGAATCATTTAATTCTTCATTAACCCAAGTTAAAGTCATTACTGTAAAATCTGAATTGTCAGCTATGAACTCAACAGGATTAATATCATCTTTATCAGTGATTTTAAAATAGTTAGGTACATGGAATTGAACATTATCTAATTCATATTTAGTTGTTGATGATAAATTAAAACCATTTCTATCTTCTAGTTCAACTTCTTCTGTTTGGTTATCTGCTTTAACTCTCTCTTTATAGCTTGTGCATCCAGTACATATGGACAGTGCAAGCATAGCAATCCCAATAGTTTTGAATAATTTCATTTTTTAACCCTCGTTTGTTTACACCAAGTAAACGCTTTCCATTTTATATGTTAATCATACAATAAATCTAACCAAAAAAGAACAACCTATTTGTTGTTCTTTTCTTTTTCTCTTCTTGCTATTTCTCTTTCAACAATTGAATTTAAATAATCGGCAACTTGTTGTCTGACTTCTTCAGGCGCTTCAAAATATCCTCGAACGAGTGGTCGCTCTTTTTCAGTTAAGCCATAATCTTCCATGATTTGATCTATCTTTGACTCAGGAATGGAAATAAAAATATCTTCTCCAACACCTTGAGTTAACCATGCATAGTCAACGTTATATACACTACAAATTAATTTTATAGTTTGTTCTGATGGGTTATTTATTCCTTTTTCTATGGCTCTAACGGAAACTTTTGAAATTCCGATTTTTTCACCAAATTTTTCAAGTGTTAAATTTAATTTCTTTCTAACAACATTTATCCGTTGCCCAATCGTTTCTTCCATGAGGTCACCAGCTTTCTATAGCTAAATGTATTATAACAAAAGAAAATGTAGAAGTTAACTAAAATAACAAATTATTGTTTATAAAGTTATTTAAACTAACTATAATATTAATGTAATTAACTTGAAAGGAGGGATGTGATGTCAGCTGATGAAAATGTCAAAGAAGCCTTGGAAAAGCTTGAGAAGATGGGTTATGACATCGAAGAGTATGACCAAGGGTATATCGCGTGTATTTTAGATCGAAGCAAAATTCAAGATTCAAAAGGAAAGGAGAACGAAGAAAAATGAAAGCATATGTGACTGTTAGAGATGTGATGCTTGTTTTACCTGTAAAAGATACACAAGCTAGAAAGATTTTACATAATCTACGCAAACAAAAAAATAAAAAGGGTGAAATGTTTGAAGGATCATATCGAGACACTATGCTTGGAAAGATTCTTGCAGTTCCTACTCCGTTGTTTGTTGAATATTTTCCTGAGACTAGAAGTGCGCTTAATGACATTTGGAAGGAACAAATAAAAAGCACTCTTGGCCAAGAGTGCTAGGGTAGTGAGCCCTTGTAAATTAATCACATTGTTATTATACCACAGAAAATTAAAGGAGTAATGAAAATGGCAAAAAAAGAAGAAAAAGAAACTTGGGAGATTCCAAATTTCGATAAGTATGACATCTATAAGTTAGATGACAAGCTTGTCATTAATGAGAAACCTAAGCCAAGAAATTATGTAGTTGGATGTACAATCGTTAATATCGCTTTACTTGCATTGAATGTATGTGTGTTCTTGTCTACTAAGATCTTGGTTACAACAATCGTCCAGGTAGTTAAGTAATATGACTAGGGATGAGTTACAAACAAAAATTAACGGGTTCTTAAATGAAGAAAAGGCGGATGAAAAAAGTAAGAATACAATCCGCAAATACAAACATGTTGCTACTTTGTTTGTTAACTCATTGCCTGATGGTGAAATACAGAAGTCCGATATAGTTGGTGTTAAAGATAAACTGCTGCATGATTACAAAATCAGTACGGTAAACAACTATATTGTAATCATTAATAAATTTATTAAATATGCAGAAATCATTGATACAGATGATGATTTTAATTTTCTTAAGCTAAAGAAATATTATTCAAAGAATTTATTGAAGAACGTAAGAGTCCAGAAAGATGATTCTTTGGATGATATTCTAGAGCCTAATGAATTTCAAAGACTATTGAAAAAAGCCCGTGAAATTAATCGTATGGACTTATACGAGATCATGAAGGTTTTTGGCTACACTGGCATTCGTTTGAGTGAATTACAGTTCTTTACTGTAGAAGCCGTAACGGATGACAATGTATATGTTATGAACAAAGGAAAAGGCCGAGGAATCATTTTACGTTCAGACTTACGTAGAGAGCTCCTTAAATACTGTAAGGACAACAAAATTGAAGAAGGGTGTATATTTACATCTTCTGATAAGAAAAACCCTGTAAACGCTCGTGTGTTGTCTAGAGACTTAAAGATGGTTGCTGGTAAATGCAGAGGGATTAAGCTTGGTAAAGTACATCCTCATGCATTCAGACATTTGTTTGCGATTCAGTATTTGATGCAGAATGGTGAAAATGCGATTGCAGAACTTGCGGATATTCTTGGACATTCTAGTTTAGAAACTACAAGAATCTATGTTCGTACAACACGGAAAATGAAAAAGCAAAATCTTGAATCATTGAGTTATGCGAAAAGAAAGTAGGTAAAGATGTTTTTTAGGAAAAAGAAAACTAAGTGTGAGGAACATGAACCACAATGTTACAGAGAACCGATTGATGTAATTGGAAGGGTTTTTATTGATTTAAAAACAGAAGAAATCTACGAGAAATTGAATGAAGAAGATAAAGGAATTCATAGTATTACATATTATGCAGACAATATTCCTTATCTTGTATCCAATTGTTTCGATTTAACAATGGATGAATTAGAAGTGATTTCAAGAATAGGAAGTTGGTACGATTTAATAACGTATCTATGTGATTTAAAAATCTTGGATCAATATGATTTAAGCCTGATACAAGAACCAATAGAAGAAATGGTAAAAAAGTTAAAAGATAAAAAAGCATCACATACTTATGAAAGCAGGTGATGTAATGAATGTAAAGAATGTTGTTTATATTGGATGGATGATAACTATAGCCATTGCGTATGTTCTTCAGTTTATAGAAATTAAATCTGATGGTGCAGAAAATGAAATGAAAAGATTTGTTGCTACAATATTTAAATTTTTCTTTTTTGGATATGCATGTGCGTTTAGCTTATGTTATTTGTTTCTTTCACTTTGATCTAGAAATAAACTGAATGAGTCGGATATATCTGCGAGCATGTTTGTGAATTCTAATTCAGATTTAATATTAGAATTTTTTTGATCTAACAAATACGTATTAACTTCATCCATTTTGTTATGAAGTTCATTGTTAGGAATTAACATTCTAGATTTAAGATAAGCAGCTCGATACTCTTTTAAAAGCGAAGCATTGTCGGATTTACTATATCTTGCAGCTTTATCTAAATATTCAGAAAAAATATCTAACAATTGATTGTAATGCATCTGAGTTATTGGTGCAAATGATTGAATTTTGGCTAAAGTTTCATCACTTTTTTCAGTGATCTTTCTTAACTTAATTGATTCGTATGTAGCGAAAGATATTGAACAAATTGAAACTATATGCGGCCATGATTTGAAAATAAAATATAAGATTTCGTTATTAAATTTCATAAATATACCTCTTTTCGAGGTAATTATACAAGACGGGAGAAATAAATGAAAGAAGCTACTAATGTTAATACAGGTGATGTTATCCAGGTTCAAAATGCATCATATGAGGTTCTACAGGTAGTTCCTGATGCAGCTTATATGTTTGAAGAATATGGAATAACAGCTGCTCTTGTACAAAGAAAAAATGTTTCTTGTATGGGTGCAGCATATCGCTTTTATCAGGTGGATGGAAGGCTTTATGAGCTTGTGATTCTACCTAAAAGTAATACAAGGAATAGAAAGAAAATAGAGACGATGTCTTTATTTTGAGGATAAGAAATGAAACACAGTTTTGAAATTGCAATTGCCGACAAATACGGCATTGAAGTTGCTGTTGTATTTGATATGTTTTGTTTTTGGATCAACAAAAATGAAGCAAATGAGAACAACTATCATGATGGAAAATATTGGACGTTTAATTCTGCAAAAGGATTTAAAAAATTATTTCCATACTGGAGTGAAAAAAAGATACAAAGAATACTTCAAAAAATGGTTGAGGAAGATTTGATCGTCAAAGGAAATTACAATGAAAATCCTTGGAATCAAACAAGCTGGTATGCATTTGGAAATATGGGTGAAAAGCTAAAAAATGCTTTATCTATCGATTGGTCAAATCTGTCCAATGCATTTACCGAATCTGTCCAATGTACAAAAGACAAATCTGTCCAATGTACAAAAGACAAATCTGTCCAATGTAAGACAGTTAATAAACCATTTATATACACAGCTAATAAAAGAAATATAAAAGAAAGTTCCGACGACACTGATTTATCAGCATCAGAAACAATCCCTTATGTTGAAATTATTGACTACTTGAATTCTAAATGTTCAAAGCGTTACAAACACTGTAATCGCATTGCTAGAGAGAAGATTCATGCTAGATGGAATGAGGGATTCAGATTAGAAGACTTTAAGCTTGTGATTGATGTTAAAGCTCATGATTGGTTAAACGATACGAAAATGAACAAATATTTAAGGCCTGATACATTGTTTGGATCTAAGTTTGAAATTTATCTAAACAGTGTAGCACCTAAACAAAAAACAAATAATTTTGTGATCACGAAAGGAATGAAGATGTAATGCAGCCAGTTAGTGAAATAATCCAAAAACAAAATGATGCGAATAATGAGAAATATCTTAAAAGTAAACATTGCCAAAGTAATTGTGATAAATGCATGGCAGCTGGTGCATGTGGTATTTGGGAAAAGCCAGCATATTACGACGGGAAATACTTGGTAGCTGCAACAAAGGTATTTTGTTCAAAAAGAAATGACTGTGAAAAACTATCAAGCTATCGCAGTGAGTGGATTGAGAAGAACAAGAAGAACAGTGGGTTAAAAGATTTGTTGGGCAAAAAAATCAATGATTTCGTTGCATCTGATCCGTGGCAAGAAGCAATCAAAAAAATGGCAGTGAATTACATTGCCGATTGTAAAAACAATTTTGCAGAACATATGCCTTGCAATTGGTTGATGTTTTTAGGACAGAGTGGATGTGGGAAAACACATCTATGTTCAGGAATCAGTAATTGGTTGTTAGAACAAAATAAACGCGTTCTGTACGTCAGATACATTGAATTGAGTAATTCTATTAGCAACTTTGATTATTCGCTCCTAGAACGTGCTAAACACGCTCAAATCTTGTATCTAGATGATTTGTTTAAATCTAGTGCCAATCGATTAGACGATAAAGCAATCTTTGATTTGATTGATTATCGCTATAACAACAACATGCAGACGATCATATCTTGCGAAAGAACAAGCCAGGAAATGATTGAAATCAATGAAGCAGTTGTTGGAAGAATCGTTGAGAAGTGCAATGGGTTTTTCTTTGAAATTGAGAAAGAGCCTGGAAAGAATTATAGGTTGAACTGATGACACGAAAAATATACGGAATTTATAAAGATGACCTTCCAGTGTGCATTGGCACTGAGAATGAATGCGCATCTTTTCTAGAAACAACACTTAATTGTTTTAGATCGATGTGCTGCAAACAAAAATGTGGAAAAATTAAACATTCAAGGAATGGATTTATAATCGTAAAAATATGTGAGGAATTGGAACTGGAGGAAATAGAATGATTGAATCAAAAGTTATTGAAAAATTTATGCAAGAACATGGTTTAGATCCTTATGATGTATTTGATGTGGATGGTGAGTTTAAGCAATGCAACCCACTGTATTTTAATGAAGATTTAGAGTTACAATCAATGGAATTTGATTCTAGAAATCTTGAATTTTTTGGTGGAAAAGCTTGTTTATATAGATTATTAACCGGTAAAGATCATGTAAAACATAGAATAACAAAAGATAAAAAATTTGAAATTGTTGCCGAAGAGAAAAATATGAAATTAATATGGGAAAAAAATAGATTTGACGGGCAAAAAATAACACGACTTGTATTGACTGATGCCTACAATGAAAACAGAGCAATCGCAACAATTGAAGAACACCAACTTAACGAGAGTGAGCCAAAATTGTTTTATGTATATTTCACATTGTATTTTGGAGAAACAATAAGCATTGTTCATCCGTTTAAAAGTTTTGAAGTAGCAAAGAGAGCAACTTTGCAATTCATTAAAGAAGAAGCGGTAGAAAGAATGAAAGAATTAACGTATATCATGAATTTTATAGAAAAAAAAGGAGAAACAAATGACAAGTAAAGATATTGATTTAATAAAAGAAATGCTTCAAATGCAAGCTAAACTAGATGAAGCAATTATGAAAGAATATGGTTTAACTGAAATTGATAAAGAGAATTTAAAAATGGCTATTCTTGATGAAGTAGGAGAATTAACCCATAAATTAAAAGGTGAGTGGTGTTGGTGGAAGAAAACACAAGCTCCGGTTGATAGAAAAAAAGTACTAGGAGAGCTAGTGAATATTTGGCATTTTGTGTTGAGTTGGCAGAATCATTTCAAAGACGGAGAAGAAGGAATGATAAATGCTCGTGCGGTCGTAAGAAATTCAAAAAGAATCTTAAACTTGATAAAAACTAAAGAGTATAGATTATCAGAAGAGCTATCTGATTTAGTAGCATGGCCACTTTGTAAGTTGGAAAGATTAATCGCAATCACAGAATACTTAGGCTTCACGATTGAGCGGGTTTATGAAGCTTTTTGTGACAAGAACAAAGTGAATTATCAAAGACTAGAAAGTGGGTATTAAGATGTACAATCCAACCTATTTAAAAGCAATCCTTATTTACGTAAAGGATAAAGAAACAGGATATATACACACTGTAGGAACTGACCAACACGACAGATTGTATTTAGATGATGACGGAAACATCCAATATATGAATTTACAGAATTGTGGAACTACTGAAGGTGATTATGAATTTGTGTTAGATGAGCAAGGACATAATCAAAACAATCTTACCTATACTAAGGAAGAACAAGAGAAATATGGATTAAGTAATATGGATGATTATTTTAATTCGTTAGATTTAGAAACATACATGGAATTAGAAACTAAAAAGAGAATCCAAGAATTAACAGAAATCAATATGCGATTAGTTACAGAAAAGCAAAGGAGAAATAAAGATGTGGATTAGAAGTCAAAATAAAAAAATATTATCAAAAGTCAATGAAGTATTAATATGCACTATGGATGATAATAAGTACTTTATAGAATGGTTTTGGAATAGAGGAAGTGATACATTAGGAATTTATTCAAGTGAAGAAAAAGCTTTAAAAGTTTTAGACCAAATCCAATATAATATGGAACCGTTTGAACACGAACCGACAATGGTATTCCAAATGCCTGCGGATGAGGATGTAGAAGTATGACAGAAAAAGATTTAGATGAATTTGAAAAAGAATTCGGATTTAAATTGTTGCCTACAGGATTCAAAAAACCTTTATCAGAAATCACAAAAGAGGAATACAGAGAACGTATTGAATACTTATACAACGCAATTATGAATGATGATTCAAATGAGGAGGATTTTCAAATGATTGAAGAACGAATAGATGAATTAATTAAAGTATATCAAGGACTCATTTATACGAATTGTCGTATAGTCGAAAATCACAAGGAAACATTAATCATAGAATTAGATGAAGGCCTTTATGATCACATTCAACCGAGGGCTAATAAAATCAAGGAATTAAGAAAAGAAAACGAGTATTTCAGAACATTTATTGAATTACTAAATTATGTAAAGACAGGAGAAAGAAAATGAATAATAAAGAATTGAAAAAAAACTTAGAAAAGGAAAGAAAAAAGCAAAGAGAAGATGCCATAAAAATAAATACTTTTATCAGATTAGATAAAAGCAGTGCTTCTGAAATCGATAAACAAATTGAGCAAAATTATTTATCTTTGCAAAAGAATATTAAATTTGTCTGTACCAATAAAGACCTGATGAACAGTATGCTAGATGAATTAGACTACATTGTTTACGCATCGAAACTATATGGTGGAAAGCATGTTATGGAAGAATTGGATAATCGTTACAAAAATAAATTAATGAGTTAAAAGGAGAATGAAAATGATTAGATTACAAGACGGATACGGAATTGTATCTGATGGAAAGAGCTACACTCTAGTTCAAGACGAAATTCAAAAAAGCAAAAATAGAGTTGTGACGAAAATCAAGAAACAAATTTCTTCCCACTCAACTTTATCAAGTGCGTTACAAGGTTATTCAAATTGTGTAATGGCAGTTTTAGTAGCCAACGTAGATTTAGATTTGAAAGAAGTTAAACAAGCTATAAACGAGCTTAAAGAGGAGATTAAAGCGTATGAATAAAAAATATGAATACAATGGAAAGATTTATTGTAAAGATGATTTATCAGGAGAAATATACAACTATGGTGGAGATTTAGATGATTTATTTTTTGATTTGTTGAGAAACAAAGATATTGAAGAAACTACTTATTATTCCGCTAAAGACGCTTGTAGTTCTGATGAATGTTATGAAGATTACAAAGAATTAATTAAAGAAAAATATGAAAAGTTAGGAATTAAGGAGATAAAGGCATATGACTGCTAAAGAGATGTTTGAAAAGCTAGGTTATTATGAAAAAGATGTCGGTTATACTAATATTCTTTGCTACGAAACGGACGTTAGCATTCCAGATGTTCCACATTATATAGGCTTGCAATTTGTACTTAACCACGAATATATTTCTATCTACAGTCATGTTGGAGGGAAATATGAATATGGAAAAGAACGTAATTATTCGTATGGAGCATTTAATGGGTTTGATGTTGAGCTATTAAGAGCGGTTGAGCAGCAAATGAGAGAACTCGGATGGTTAGAAGAAGAAACTTGCACTAACAAATTAGAATATGATTCAAGGGATGTATTTAAATGTTCTAATTGTGGATTCATATCAGTACACCAAACAGGAGTTAAAAGCGACGAAGATAATAGAGTAGAATTCTTTTATAGTTACAAACCCAAATACTGTCCAAATTGTGGTGGAAAGATTGTAGATTGAAAAGGAGATTAACTAATGAGTGGTGGAAGTTACAGCTATGTGTATTGCAGAGTTGAAGAAGAATGTGTTAACAGAATGTTCGATTCTCAATTAAATGAAATGATGAAAGATTTGGTTAAGGTGCTACACGATTTAGAGTGGTGGCAGAGCAGTGACACTGGAGAAGATACTTACCGAATGGCAGTTACTGAATTTAAAAAGAAATGGTTTAAACAAACTAAGATTGATGTACAGAAACAAATCGAATCAGAGTTTGAAAGAACAAAGGATGAGTTAATGAAAGAGTTTAAATATTTAAATGATGATGAATAAAATTAAAAAATCAATTATTAAGAACCTGGATCTTATTATTCCTTGTACAGTACTTTATGTTGTATATGCAGTTATTGTATATGCAACATTATATAAATTAAACGCACCATCAGGTAATCCGTTGGAGAGTGGTTTCTAATATGTGGTTTACAATAGGATTGATGTTAGGTGCTATATGCGGATTGATTGTATGTAGTTGTGCAATGGTATCACAGATTACAAGTTTAGAAAATATGATTGCAGCACAAAAAATGGAAATTATGGATTTAAAAAATAAGGTGAATAAAGAATATTTGTATGATGGATTGGAGGAAACAAAATGAAATTCATACCAAGAGAAGAATTAGCTTTTATTGTAGATCACTTAGACGAAGAAGATGTTTTCTATTATACTATGAAACGGATTTTTGACATATATGGAGATGATTGGTTTGTTGAAGGATGTACATGGCTGAAAGTAAGAGAAAATGAAGAAAGAAAAAAAGAATTAGAAAGGTTAGGATATAAAGATGTTAAAAAAATACAGAATTAAATATATCAAAGATAATAATATTTGTGTGATGGAAGTCCAGGAGGAATCGAAAAGCATGGCAATGTATAAGTTTTATATGAAACATCCATCATGCAGCATTGAGGAAATTGAAGAAATTTCATAGGAGAGAAGATGAGTAAAACGGATTATGAAGAATATGTAGATGTTCAAGTGGATGCATTAATTAAAAAGCTTGAAATGTTCAAGATCTATGAAAGAAAGTTTAAATCGTTGGATGGAATCTTAAAGGATTTGGAGGTTCGAAAAAAAGAATTTTCAGATCCAAAATCTCCATCATTTGAACAAAGATTGGATTCAAAGAAAAATAAGGACATTACAAATGATGTTCTTGTAAAGTTTATTTCAAAAGAAAAAACACTTGAAGATGATAAGGATATTATCTTAGGAAAGATGAGAGAAGCTGAAACAATTATCGATCTTATTCCAAATGATGATATTCGTTTATATATGAAACGTCATTATATCAATGGAGAGTCGTTTGAGAAGCTTTCAGGAGAAAAGTTCTGTAGCAGAATGAAAATGTATTATGCAATGAAAAAAGAGCTTAAAAAGCTCGTTATGGGAGATTTGAACAAATGAAAAAAATATTAAGCGCAATTTTAGGAATGACAATGTGTCTAGGTTTGGTAGGATGCCAAGAATCAGATACAGCTAATCATAATTTAAGAGTGGATGCAAATAACTTTAAAATATCGAGAAAGGTTGTTGCATTAAATACCAGGACAAATGAACCGTTGTTTTCTGTTGAAGGAAAAATATCTATTGAAACAGATAGTGATGGCGATTTGAATGTAACAATAAAAACTGGAAAAGATAAATATAAATTGTTCTATGCACATTTATCAAAAGATGTTACATATACAAGTATTCAGACCGATTCGGTAAAAGAAAATCCGTATGGATATAAAATAACATTCTTTCCTGCTAAAGAAACGATTGAACATGGCTTGATTAACGTAGAAGATACAAATAAATAAACACTTTATAGTATGGCTCAAAAATTCATAAAGTTTTTATTTTAGAAAAGTGTTACAAAGTAGTCTATTTACTAGGTTTTTAAAAGGTTTGTAGTTAGTCTGATAATTATATAGTTATCGGACACAGGAAGGAGTTCAGATGATAAACAAAATTAAATGGTTTTTTAAAAGATTATTCTGTAAGCATGAATATACTTGGTGTGTAAAGAATGAGATGTTTCATTGTATCAGTGGTGAGACTCAGTATCTTGTGTGTTTGAAATGCGGAAAAGTGAAAGATACAAGATTTGTTGAATTTGAATAAATGTGTGCTTTATAGGATTGTCAAAGAAAAGAGGAATAAAATGAATAAATTATACAAATTATTAATGGTTGGAATGATTAGTATTTCCTTATTTGGATGTGCATCTGTGGATCGTTGGTGCACTGATGTAAAATCAGATTTGAATGGTGGATTGAATAGGATAATCAATGTGTATACAGCAGATGGAAAAGTTTTAGCAAGCTATGAGGGAAGAATTGATATTGAAATAAATGATGGTGGATATGTAAAATTTGATTATGATGGAAAAAGATATATTTATTATAATTGTTATGTAGAAACGATTGCAGATAAATAGGAGTGATATTGTGGAAGATTTCATAAAAGAAGTTTTACTGGCATTTGTTGCAGCTGGTGGATGTGGATATTTAAATTATTACGTTTTAACATGCACAAATGTGATTGAAGAACAAGACGGAGCAGATAAAGAAAGATTGTATTTGATGATCTTATCGTTATTTAATATTCTTGCTTGTTTCTTCTTTAGTGATTATTTGAAATGGAATATTTATAAAAGTGTTTTGATTACATTTTTATTAACATTAATAAGTTCGTTTACTGTACATGTTTATGTTATTAAGTTTTTTAGAACATTAGTTAATTTGATTAGAAAAGGTAAAGGATTGTCTGAAATGACTTTTGGAACTATTCAAGAAGATGTTTTTGAAAGTGATAACATGACAATTGGATATTTCTATACTAGAGAAGGAAGTTTTATTGCGTGTGGATATATTGAAATGCATTCAGAAAGAACTGGTGAATTTACAATAGTGCCAAGAAAAAGTGTTTCTGAGAAGAGTTTTCTAGAAGCATGCGCGTTGCCAGGAGCAAAAGTTTTTATTAATGATGAAATGAAAATAGTCACCATCGAACAACGATAGTGACTATGGAGGTTATTTTCCGCCTTCTGATGGTATTTCTTTCTTGACTGTGCCTTTGGTTCTAGATTGAACACCATCATTACTTTTTTCGTTTTCTGTCATTTTGTTATCCTCCACGATAATTATACAGAAATAAATTTATTAGAAAAGTTTTAGGAGTAAAGAAAATGAAATACAAATTACCAAAGTTTTTAAAAGAAGTGAAAAAGTTTTTTATGATTCGTAATACAGATAGTTTATTTGTACAATATAAAAATCGTATTGTATGTATTTATATGGCGCATGAAAAGTTTACTAGGTGTCATTATGAGAATGATATATTTGTAGTTGAGCATTATGTTTGTTGTAAACCGCAATTCAGAAGTTTATATAGAAAGTTTTTAGATAATGAAATTGAGACATGCAACTATGAAGATATCAAGAATGGATGTAATAAGTTTTATCTAAGATCAGGAGAAGATTACAAAAAGTTTTTAATAATATTGAATGATATGTAAAAAAGTTTTTTAGGAGTGATGAAATGGATGAAAATAAGTTTTCATATAAAGAAGTTTTTGTGAAATACGATAATGTGCAGATTGGTGTTATTTGTTCTAAGATGGTTGAAAAAGTTTTTGAATATAATGCGCATGATGATGAAGATGTGTCTGTAAATTATGTTTATTATGTGAAGAAAGAAAAGTTTTCTCAGTTACTGGAAAAGTTTTTTGATGGTACGATTCTATGCAAGCATGAAAAAGGATCTCAAAAGTTTTTTCCAACGTCTCAAGTACAATTAGAAAAAGTTTTTTTGATCTTGGATAAATAAGTTTTTCAAAAGAAAGTTTTTCGGATATAATGAATGCATGAATGATTATATAAGTTTTCTATGCACATTATTAAATATAAAGATTCCAAAAGTTTACTTTAAAGCAAATGATAAGGTTTATGATCTTAAACATAAACCAGTCAATAAAGAACTTTTTCAAGTAAAAGATACAAGCATATGCACATCATACCCAAAAGAAAATGTAATTTGTGTAAACCTGAATACATCCATAGATAGTAGTTTAGTTTATATATATCTTGCACATGAAATAAGACATTTATACCAATATGCATGTGCATATAAGAAGAATCAAAAAGTATTTTCTATGGATGAAAGAAGTGTTTCTATATGGAAAAAGGAACTTGAAAGTTATAAGGATTCAAGCACTAAACATTATGAGAATCAGGAAATAGAAAAAGATGCAAACTTGTTTGCGAACTTCATTGCAATAGTAATATTTAAAAGAGTTTTGGATATAAAAGAAGTTGATAAAAAAGAAATGGAACTAAAAACAAAAATGTTTATGGTCTTCTTTTCTTCTGATCCAATTAAAAAAAAGCTGATTCAAAAAGAAATGAAAAGACATTAAAAAAAGGACTTTTTTACAAGTCCTTTTCAATTTGTTCGAGTTCTCTTTTTGCATGGTTGAAGCGCTTTTTTTCACGTTTGCTTTTTTCTTTTTGATTCCATTTTTCTAGATGTATTTTTGCATATCTAAAAAGCCTAATATATAGATAATCTTTTGTATATGAATCAAAATTATAAATAGATCCATTCATAAAATGCAAATCGACATAATTTGCGTACCTTCCAATCGCGATATAACTGATATATCCATTACTAAATAAACCAGGTTCACGGCTCATATATTGCAATATATTACATAAATATTTAATGTCGTTAACAGTTTTTTTCATTTTCTTTACCTCCTAAAATGGAAATTCAAAATCATCAATCATGTTATTAATTTGTGCTGCTTTCTTTTTCTTTTTTGGTGCTGGTATTTCAACACTCATTTTTTCAACTTTACCATTATTATACACATAGCTTTCTATAAGCTTGTTTCTATTAAAAACATCTATAGTTTTAAAGCTAGTGTTATAAGTTGCTAGCAAGCTTTTTGAGCCTGGTTTACAGATCTTAAAAAGATCCTTGTTTAAAATATCAACATAGCATTTATAAATTTTGAAGAAATAACAGATATCTTTTATTTCTTGGATATCAGGCGCAAAAAGTTCTTTTTTCGCTTCTGTATTGAAATATATTTGAATATCATAGTTGAAAAGCTTGTCAAGATCATGAGCAACGAACAACCTCAAGTCATTTGTTTGAGCTGCTGCATACATGCATTTATTATGATCGAACTTAAAACCATGATCTTTTAAAACTTTTTCAGTTGAAGCGCTTGGAGTTCCTAACGCTTCAATGTATATGTGTGGTTGTTTTCTTTCATTTGTGATGTAGTAATTAAAGTGAGTACGCTCACGCTTCCATATTGTCATTTTTTAGCCCTCCTAAAATATCCAAAATGCATAAAGTGTTTACAAGCTGCCAAAGTTCACGCGGCTTTAGCATCCAGGCCACAACGTCAAGCCCGTAAGATAAATTATATAAACCGTTTAAATGTTTGGTTATTGTATAAGGCTTGCGGCTAGATCCATTTAGTTGATCCAGCTTTTTTTCTGCAAACTCAATATATTCTTTATTATTCATTTTTAAAACCTCCATTCATTATCTTCAAAAATAGTTATAACAAGTGTATAAAGTTCTTTGCTTACTTGTTTAGAATCAACTAAAAGTTGATCATAATAAATGTGTATAACTTTTTCACTTTCTATAGATGCAAGATCATATATAAATGATTCTATATGATCCGCTAAACATTCATATAAAAAGTCATATACGACAAAATTACCAGAAATAAGATCATTCATATATGATCTAATTCTTGCATATTTATGCAAGAGTTTAACTTCTAAATGCTCCATTGTATATCCTCCTGCAATTAATAAATAAGTGGTAGCACTATGTTTGATAAGCCTAAAAATAGGCCTATCAACAATGCGTCAAAACATATATAGAAGTAGAATTTTAAAAACGCAAGTATGAGCACCTGAACGGCGCTCATCTTGTCAAGTTTTTTACGTGTTAGCATGTGTAAATAACTCCGTTTGAAGTTTCACAATATCCATCATATCCAAGATCACACGCAAACGCTTTATAGTCAAAATATCTTTGCGCAATTTCCGGAAGGTTGTAGCATTCTTCTACAATTTCATAAGCCACATCTTCCAACGTCATACCTTCATAAAAAGTATAATTATCACTTTCTAAGTATCTTAATGCATCCGTATAGCTGTATACTTCCATTAATGCAGTGAATTCGCTTTCATTATCTTCTAACGCTTCAGCCACTTCATTAATATCGTCAATACTTGGATATTCACCAAATGCATCATACATATCAAACAATGCGCAATCATAATCAGTGATAAACCATTCTTCATACATTGTATTTTCTTTCACTCCAATGCTTTCAAGTTCGCTTGTAAAATCATCCTCATCGATAGGAAAATCAATCCATTTGCCAACTAAATAACCCTCATTGTATTTACCTAAATTTGTAATATAAGCTTTCATTTCACACATGATCTTTACCTCCTTAAAATTCTATAGATCCCATTTGTTTTTTAAGTAAAAAGCTAAACTAGTAAAATTTATAAATAGTGAAACATACATAATAAAATCTTTCATTGTTTGCACCAGTTAAACATGCTAAAATGTAAGTAGGTAAGTTATTCAGGTTTAACCGAATAACTTATCTAAAAGCCACTCAATGGCTTTGCTACCGGATGCGCATGCGATTGAAATTATTAGGTTGAAAAGTAACAATTTTAAATAATCGCGTTCGCGTCTTTTTTGTTCATATTTATGAACCCTTGATAGCTTACGTTTCATGTTTTTTCCTTTCTAGTCACTTAAGACACTTATAATATAAGCTTTTAAACTTATTATGTCAATACAAAAACTAAATAAAAATACTAAATAAATAAGTTTGAAAACTTAATAAATAAGTGATACACTTTATATAAAGGAGATATAAAGAAATGGATACAACAAAAAAAATAAAGGCTTTACTTGCCTACAATGACACGAACGCGGCCCAACTTTCTGAATGGCTTGGAATAACACCGCAAAGTCTTTCAGGTAAATTCAAGCGAAACACTTGGAATGTTTCGGACCTTGAAAAGGTTGCGGAATTTACTAAAACAACTCTAGTTATTCAATTTATTAATAAAGACGGTACTAAAATATAAAGCCGTTTTTTTTATGCTCATTTTTTCAAAAAGCTTTTTGTTTTTCAAACGTGCTTTCTAGTGCCTATTTATAAGGCTTTCTCTAGTGCTTGCGTTTGGTCTTATAAGATATAGTTATCAGACTAATGAAATATACATGTATGGACGTGGTGAGCGTCCTTTTTTTTGTGGGGGTTGCTTCAGTTCCAAGAAGATAATGGACGTGTTGGAGTGTATGGAGTTGGTGCATATAATCCAATGTATTGGAGTGATAAAACGTTTATTGCGTATATAAGAACGTGCGCGCGTGTTCTATTAATGTAGTCATGGCCATGTTATGAAAGAACGCTTTCAACAATGCATGTTGAAACATCTTTCAACATAATAATAAATATATGATAGTCATATGATTGAAGCCGTGAGTGGTGCGGTGTGGTGGTAGCTGCATAAGTTAAAATTTGAACCATGAAAGCGCCCAGGGCTGGGATCAGATCAGCAGATACCCCCCTATCTTTCGGAAGTTTTTTGCGTTTCGGGGAACGGCGTGGGGAGTTTAAAAAAACTCGGTCATGCGCGTACGAGAGGGGGTAAATTCTGAATTTCTTCATTTTGTACAGTGTACAAAGAAAATCCGTGATATTCTGTAGTTGTGAAGATCGGAAAACATCTTCTAGAACAAACAAGGTAGTTCTTGGATTGTTTCATATTGTGCCCGTTTGAAAAAGACCTGTGGAAACACGGGTCTTTTTCATATCACTGCATTCAAAGTGTTTACTGTTCATATTGTCGTCCTTTAAATCTGTTAACTAAAACTTTGAATGTAGCGATATGAAAAAATATTATGGTTCAGAAGCAACAAAAACGGGAGCTAGAAATTATGCTAGAAAATTCTACTCAAGCAAGGCTTGGGAAAGAAAAAGCAAAGCGTATAGAAAGGCGCATCCGCTTTGCGAAAGATGTTTAAAAAAAGGTATCTATACCAGGTCTACTTGTGTACATCACAAAGTGCACATTGACCAGGACAACTATAGAGATATACACATTCTATTTGGCGATTCCAATTTGGAAGCGTTGTGTGATTTATGTCATGCAGAGGAACATTCCAAACGTAAACCATCTTTTGAGTTTGATGAAAATGGAATGTTAATAGGATGTGGAAGGGAGGATGATGAATGCAAAAAGGAGCATGGAAAAAAAGGATAAATTCTCAACTAGAAAATTTAGGCACATATTCCCCTGAATATTCAGTTGCGATTGATTCACTCGCGGATGCTCTAGCTCAATACGATTCAACAATGAAACAATGGAGAGATTCAAGTAAAGCAAATGGTTTCAAAACATTGCAGATGGTTGTTGAATATACGAACAAGGCTGGTGCAACGAATTTATCACGCTCACCATACTACACTATTACCGTACAATTACGCGATCAAATTATGAAGTACTGCAAAGAACTTGGCTTGTCACCTACTTCGCTTTCAAAAACAACAGAAGTATCCGGAAAAAAAGGTGATGAATTTGATGAGTTTATGAGCAGATTTAAATGAAATATCTAGACATTTATAAAGAACGTATCAAATCTGGTGAAGATGTAGTCGGTAAGTGGATAAAACTTAATCTTCAATATGTTGAAAGAGGTTTAGCAAATGGAGATTTCTTCTATGATGAGAAAAAAGCGGAAATGCATATAGCATTTATCGAAACGTTTTGTCACCACGTAGAAGGAAAAACAACAAAAGTGAAGCTTGAGCCTTGGCAAAAATACTATATTGCATGCATATTCGGACTTGTTGATAAGAATGGAAAAAGGCAGTTTCGTGAAATACCAACGGTCATGGGCCGTAAACAAGGGAAATCATTTCTTTGTGCAGGTATTGAACTTGATGTTGGATTTACATCGGATGAAGCAGGTATGCAGATATACAATATAGCGCCAAAGTTAAAACAAGCGCAGATCATTTACAACGTTTTGTATCAAATGATGGAACACTCTAAAGCGTTGAGTCAAAGAGTAAAAAAACGTAGAACAGATATCTACATGAAACAGAACAACTGTAGATGGGAGCCAATTGCCTTTGCATCTAAAAAGTCAGACGGATTCAACCCATATTTGACAATCTTTGATGAGTTTGCAGCCTGGGAAGGTGAAGCGGGTATGAAAATGTACAACGTTATGTTGTCGGCAGGTGGGGCAAGACCTGATCCACTTTATATTCCTGTAAGTACCGCAAACTATATTGATGAAGGATTATATGATGAACTATTTGTTCGTGGAACATCTGTTTTACTTGGTACGTCTGATGAAAAACAAATGTTGCCTTTCTTTTACATGATTGATGATATTCAAAAATGGGATGATCCTATTGAATTAAGAAAAGCAATGCCAAACCTTGGAATATCGGTTTCTTATGAATATTTGCAGAATGAAATTTTAAAAGCACATAGCTCACCTACATATAAGGCGGAGTTCATCACAAAGTATGCGAATATCAAACAGAATTCAACGGAAGCATTGTTTAGTGCAGAAGATATTAACAAAGTTAAAGGTGAAGAACTTAGATTTGAAGATTTTGCACATACATATGCAGTTGGTGGAATTGACTTGTCACAAACAACCGATTTAACAGCCGCATCTGTAGTTATACGAATTCAAGACCAGGACTACATATTTACTCATTTTTGGCTACCTACATTAAAAATCAAGGAGCTAGAGGAAAGAGACAAAATACCATACACAAAATTTATTCAATTGGGATATTTAAGTCCGAGTGGAGAAAACTTTGTACGGTATGAAGATGTTACGCAATGGTTTGAAATGTTGCGTAAGAAATACAAAATTTATTGTGTTGTCGTTGGATATGACCGTTATTCAGCTCAATATCTTGTGGATGATATGAAGAAATATGGATACAAGATGGATGATGTTATTCAGGGTACTAACCTTACACCTGTTATTAATGAATTTACGGGATATGTAAGAGATGGATTTGTTCATACAGGAACGAATGGACTTTTACAAGCGCATATGTCTAGTGTGGCATTAAAGAAAGTTGCAGAAGATAATCGTGTCCGCATGATTAAAACTGATCCAAGAAAACATATTGATGGTTATGCATCTGTTATTGATGCATATACAGTAAGACAAAAATGGTGGGATACATTTAAATACCGCCTTGAAAACAAGAAAAGGAAGGTGAATTAGTGGCTAAAAGCAGAAGAAAAAGATTTGGATTGCTAGGAAGTCTATTAGGACTAAATAAGCCAGCACCTAAACAAAATCAATTACATTCAATGTTTGCAAGCTTAGGTGGATATTCACCAGTGTATTCATCCTATGATGGTGGAATATATGAGATTGGATTATGCAGAGCATGTATCAATCGAATTGCCACATCATGCGGAAAAGCTTCACCTGAACTGACGAACAAAGACTACAAAAGCAAGATATATAACTATTTGGTTAAGAAAAAGCCAAATCCTTATATGACAGCTAGTCAATTTTACAAAAGATTGGCAACTATCTATTTTACAGAAAACAATGCTTTCATTATTCCAATTGAAGATGAATATGGAATGGTAAGGGGATTGTGGCCCGCTGTTCCAAGTCAGTGTCAGTTAAAAGAGATCAATGGTGAAGTTTATATTTATTTTAATTTCATTTATGGCGAAGAAAAATTGATTGAATACAGCAAAGTAGGACATCTAAGACAAATGCAGTATAAAAATGATTACTTTGGTGATACGAATGGTGCGTTTGATACAACGGCTAAATTGATGCTTGCCCAGGAAGAAGGAGCAATAAATGCGATCAAGTCAAGTTCTATTGTTCGATTCTTAGCTAAAATCTCAACGCCGATTGATGATGATGAGGATTATAAAGAACAACAAAACATGATCTTGAGAAATAACCTGAACAAGAATGAGACGGGTGTATTTCTTATTGATAATCGTTTTGATGAAGTAAAACCAATTGAAAGCAAACCGTTATTAGTGGATGCCAAGCAGAAGCAGGCAATTGAAAATAGTGTATATAGCTATTTTGGAATTAGTGAAGCTATTTTGCAGAATAAATATAAACCTGATGAATGGAATGCATTTTATGAATCAATTATCGAACCATTCTTTATTGAAGTTGGAGAAGTGTTGAGTGGAATGTTATATTCCGTAAAGCAGATTATGGATGGTAGTGAAATCATTCTTACAAGCGATCGCTTACAGTATGATTCAACACAAACAAAATTGAATGTTGCGACTCAAATGTTCGATAGAGGAATGATTGATACGAACGGGGCATTAAATATTATGAACAAAGCGCCTTTACCAGATGATGAAGGTAAGAAACGCTTTATTCGAGGTGAATACATCCAGGTAACTAAATCAAATCAAGGAGGAGTTAGTTACAATGGCGAAACCGAACCACAGCAAAATCCAAATGCGCTCGATTCCGTTCCAGATGAACCCGGTGACGGAAAACAAAAGGATTGATACTCAATACTATGTTGAAGGATATGCTACTACATTCAAGCCTTATGTTCTTTATCGAGATTACGAAGGTAATGATGTATATGAGTTGATTGAGCGTTCAAGTTTGGATAACGCTGATATGAGTGATATCATCTTCCAATTTGATCATGGAGGAATGGTATATGCACGTACAAGCAATGGTTCATTGATTGTTGAAGTGGATGAACAGGGATTGTTTGTTGCAGCCGATTTAGGAAGAACAGAAGCTGCAAAACGTTTGTACGACAGTATTCAGGCAGGAATGGTGACTCAGATGTCATGGAGGTACATGGTGGACGAGGAATCATATGATAGAGATAAAAAAACGTGGACAACACGTAAAGTATCAAAAATTTATGATGTTTCGGCAGTGTCAATTCCTGCAAATGATCAAACATCTATTGAAGCAAGAGCAAAGTCTTTAATGGATGAAGAACGGGTTAAAAAAGATAATGAAAAGAAACGAGAAAGACTGAGTTTGTTGTTGCAGATTAAGGAGGCTATTAATTAATGTTTTTTACAGAGCAACAACTAGCAGCATTCAATGCAATGGATCACGAACAGATTCAAAAAAGATTTAAAGAAATTCAAGATGAGGTCAACAAAAACGATCCTAATACAGACCTGGAAAGGTTACAGGCGGAATTTGATATCTTACAAAAGCGTGACAAAGAGTTACAAGGTAAGGTTGCACAACGTCAAGCGTTCTTAGACACCATGGCAAAATCTATTGTAGATGAAGAAGAAACATTTGTTACACAACAGGAACAAGCTCGTAGCAAAGCACATCCAACAATGCCAACAGGAATGTCAGAACGTAAAAAAGGAATGGAAGACGATATGGAATATCGTAGTGCATTCATGGAATTCGTTCAAAAAGGAAAACAGTCAGAAGTATTAAGACAACGTAGTGCAGAAGCAGGTGTAGCAGCTGATCTAGGTATCTTAATTCCTGAAACAATTGTTCAGAAAGTAATGACTGAATTAAGTAAATCACGTGGTTACTTATACAATGCAGTATTGCATACTAATTTCCGTGGTGGTGTTAAATATCCTATTGGTTCATTCAAGGCTACATTCAAACGTATCACAGAAACAACTGTATCTGATCGTCAAAAGGCTGGCTCTGTAACGGAATATGTACAATTTGGATATTTGATTGGTGAAATCCGTTTAGCACGTACATTATTACAGACTGTATTGACTGTAAGTGCATTCGAAACTAAATTGGCAGAAGTTATCGTAGAAGCTTATTTGGAAGCTATGGATCGTGAAATTTTAACGGGTGACTCTTCAAACAATGAGTGTGAAGGTATCTTAACAGAAGCTAATAAAGTATCAGGTAGTCGTATTAAAGCGGATCACATTATTGAATTTACGGAAGCAGAAATGAAAGATTGGAAATCATGGCAAACAAAATTATTCGCAAAGATTCCTTTATCAATGCGTAAATTAAAACCAGAGTTTGTTATGACTCCTGCCACATATGAAGCAAACATTAAAACATTGGCTGATGATAATAATCGTCCTGTTTATGCAGAAACATACAATCCTATTGATGGTGCAGAACGTGCTACATTCAAAGCTAGAACAGTTAATTTCGTTGAAAATGATACATTCAAAGATTTTGATGAAGCAAAAAACGGTGAATATTTCGGTATGTATTGGGTAGGAAAAGAAGCTTACGCGATCAACTCAAATATGCAGTTTGGTGTGAAGAAGTACTGGGATTATGAAAAGAATGAGGAAGTAACTCAGGCATTAGTTATCAATGATGGTAAAGTATTAGATCCTCAATACATCTTCTTGTTAAAAAAAAAAGTAGCTTAAGCAATGGAGATGTTACAAAAGGTGAAAGCCAGGCAGAAACACAGTCATTAAATGATGAAGAACCTGTTGCAACTGATGAAGAACCTATTGTATTAGATGATGAGCCTAAGAAAACCACTCGAAAAAGTAGTGCGAAGAAAGCTTAGGTGATTGATAATGGCATTCAATATTTCTGAAAGCCTTCTAGAACGTGTTAGAACTGCTGCTACAAGAGCTAAATCACGCGCATATGATGATGAAATTAAAACATATATCAATGCGTGCTTATACGATTTGGATAGATTAAATATCTTATTTGATGAGGAAGATTTAGAAGATGAAATTGTAGTAGCGGTAATAACATATGTAAAGTCAAAATTCGGTACAACGGATGCTTCATATAAAGAATCAATGGCTAAAACATATGAGGATTTACGTCAGATTCTTATGACAGATAAATCCCATAAGAAGGTGACATAGTATGGCATATGAATATACTCGTGAGAATAATCTTTATTATGATGTGGCATATCTGATTGAAAAAGAAAGATATGTTGATGAAGATGGTGTGGAACGTGTTAACGAAACGGAGAAGGAAGTATTTTGTCGAGTTGGTGGAATTTATTCAAAAGAATTTAATGAAGCCTACCAGGCAGGCATACAGTTAGCGTATAAGCTTGTTATTCCAAGCATTGATTACAATGATGAGACAACAGTGAAATACAACGACAAAAAGTATGCAGTATATCGTACATTCCCATCCGGAGATTCGATTGAACTATATGTTCAACAGGATGCTGGAGAATGGAAACAGTAAGACAACAGATCGTAGCTAAATTCACTGAACTTTTAGGTGAAGGACAATTTGTATATGGCAGTTTCAAGTCAAAGCCCCATACCCCCTATGGGAATTATGCATTGGATTATACAAATAATTATTTTGCAGACAATGGAACATATTGTAAGATTGGAACTTACATATATAGATTAGTGACTGATCAAAAAGATTTTGAATTAGAAGCTAAAATCGAAGATATGTTTGATGAATTAGAAATACCATACCAAACCATCACAGATGAAGATATAAAAGCTCAAAAAGTACACTGTACAGAATGGACGGTGACATTAGTTGGCCGTCAATGATGTATATTGCGATATATCGCAGCTTGGGCCTGAAATTAGAAAGATGATTCAAGAATATAAAGAGCATTCTTTGGCGCAAATTGACAGGGCAGTAGAAGAAACTACAAAAGATTCTAAAGACATCGTTAAAGCTAAGGCCCGTGTAGACCATAGAAACACACGCAGAAAAGGCAAATATAAAAGATCTATTACATATAAGATAGAACGAGAATTAGCTCATACACGCGGTGTTATTTATGCGAGTGGCCATGAATACTCATTAACTCATTTACTAGAAAACGGACATAATTTATGGAATTCTCCTAAACGTACACGTGCATTCAAGCACTGGAAAGATGGAGAAACAAATGCAATTAAAGAACTGCCAAGTTTAATTGAAAAATATTTGAAAGGATAAAAACTATGGCAGATAAAAACAAAGTACGATTCGGTCTAAAAAATGTTCATGTATGTTCTATTACGGAAGATGCAGGAACAATTACATATGGAACGCCTGCTGCATGGAAAGGTGCTAAATCATTAACACTAGATCCAGAAGGAGATACAAATACATATTATGCAGATAACACTTCGTATTTCGCAACAAACACAAACAATGGATATTCAGGTAGTTTGGAAATGTCTGAAATTCCTGAAGAAATTGAAAAAATGATTTTTAATGTAGTGACAACTGAAGAAGGAAACTTGGCAGAAGATGCAAACGTATTGCCTAATAATGTTGCGTTGATGTTCCAATTTGAAGGTGATGTAAGTGCTACAAAACATATCTTCTATAAGGTTGTATTTGCACGACCAAATGTAGAAGGTGAAACAAAAGAAGAAAGTACAGATCCAAAAACAACATCAATGGATATTACAGCTATTCCTGTTGAGAAAGATGATCATCAATGGGTAAAGTCAAAATGTCGCAAAGGCGATACAAATTACGAAAGTTTCTTTTCAACTGCTCCAACATTACCTAGTCCAAAAGCTAGTGAAATGAGTCAAGAAGAGGGTACACCGGTAGTTGTACAAAGCGATAGTGGCAAGGAAGTGAGCACATTATAAGAGGGGCAACCCCCTCTTTGTGAGGTTATATGGAACAGACATTAAGTATTGATGGTAAAAAATATAATTTATTGTATAAAGGCAAAACGGCCAGTATTTATAGAGATTGTTTCAACAGAGATTTGTTAGTGGATATTCAGGAAGTGCAAATCAAATTTGGTGAAGCTATCGAAAAAAATGTTCGTGAAGGAAATCCTGATCGAGATCCTTATTTCACTTTATTACAAGCAAACGGATCTTTATTTTTTGAAAGGTTAGTTTGGTCATGTATCAAAACGTATGATACATATCATGGAAAAGAAACAAAAACGTTCCAAAATTTTGTGGATGAAATTGAAAATTATGAAACATATGTAATGAGTGGAGTTATTATTCTAGAACAAATTATCAACGCGAATAAAGCAACTGTACAAAGTGAATCAGATGAAGTGACTTCAGATGATAAAAAAAAAGAAGCGTAAGCTACACTGATTTAGTATTAGGCGGATTAAATCTAGGATTAAAAATAGATGAAATAGAGAATATGGGCATCGGAAGACTGTTTGATTTGATTATTGCACGTGGAAATATGCAGTCCAAAGTAAATAATTCAAAAAACAAAATTCGTATTCGTAAAGCAGTCCAAAGCGACTTTGACAGATTTTAGGAGGTACTAAAATTGTCAGGTTATAGTCAAGTAAGAGGTATCTCCGTAAAAATTGATGGAGATACTACAGGCTTTCAAAAAGCGATTAATAAAATAAAGTCTGAAACGGCAGGGTTAGACAAAACTATGTCGAAACTGAAATCTTCTATGAGATTTAACGAAGGGGATTTTCAGTCATTTGCGACATATCAAAATCTATTAAAAGATAAGATTCAAAACACATCTAAGCAATTAGAAGTCTATAACAAGAAACTAATGAATTATCCAAAGACACAGAAGCAGTGGGCAAGTGCTGTTGATGCTGCTTCAAAGTCTATTGATAATTACAATCATACATTTAATTCTTTGAATAAAGAATATGCAGATAACAGCAAACAAATCAACGCATGGAAAGAAGCAATTGCGAACGGTACGCGTTCTACTGAACAAGGCGAAACCGCTATTCAAAGATTAGCTTCAAGAAACGTAACTTTAAAGGAAGCTATGGATGATTGCACTGCTGGTATTGCTGAGCAAAAAAAATCATTGGTTGATTTAGGCAGTACGTATGAAGATTCTCAACGCACGTATCTAGGTTTAAAAGCAGGTGCTTTAGGCCTTAAGAATGAATTGGCTGGTATGTCAAACTCATTCATTTCAACGAATGAAACTTTACTAAGACTGTATGATACGTTAGGAAAAGTAAGTTCAAAATCATTAGAGTTTGCGAATACGGTAAAGCCGTATTCTATGTTATCTTTTGCAGGCATTGCAGCTGCTACAAAAACGGCCATTGAATTTGAAGATGCCTGGACAGGTGTTACAAAAACAGTAGATGGAACACCTCAACAGTTGTCTAAAATTAATGATGGATTAAAGAATTTAGCACAGACAACATCTAGTACTTATCAAGATATTGCTCATTATGCTGAGCTTGCAGGACAAATGGGTATTCCTACAGATTCAATTGTCGGATTTACTAAGACGATTACGCAATTAGGAGATACAACAAATCTAGTTGGGGAAGAAGCAGCACAGAGTATTGCTAAGTTCTCTAACGTAATGGTTTCACAGTCTAAAAAGACAAACACCTATTATTCTCGATTAGGATCTACGATTGTTGATTTAGGTAACAAATTTGCAACGACTGAAGCAGATATCATGGCAATGGCTACTCGTTTAGGTGTTGCGGGTAAAATGGTCGGTATGAATTCAAATCAAGTACTTGGTTTATCGACTGCATTATCTTCACTAGGTATTGAAGCTGCTGCCGGTGGTGGTTCTATTTCTAAAATGTTAAAGACAATTGATTTATCTGTTTCAACAGGAAACGATTTATTATATGAGTTTGCAGAAGTATCAGGTATGACAGCTCAACAATTCCAAAAAGCTTGGGGAGAAGATGCGGCAGGAACATTCTTGAAGTTTGTTCAAGGTATTGGAAAATCAGGTGATGTAACAAAAACTCTTAATGATTTGGGAATTACAGAAATTAGACAAGCACAAGCAATGGGGGCTTTGGCACAAAGTTCGGATGTATTGGCTAGTGCATTAAACGTTTCTAAAAACGCATGGAATGACAATACGGCAATGGCAAATGAAGCAGAAAAACGTTATGCAACATTAAAATCTCAATTATCTCAAACATGGGAAGCAATTAAACAAGCTGGTGATGAATTAGGTCAAGCATTTGCACCTACATTAACAGATTTATTAAAGATAGTAAAAAAGGCAGCTAACGCCTTCTCTGATTTAGATGAAGGAACGCAACAGACAATCGCAAAGATGTTATTGTTGACGGCAGCCGCTTATCCAACTGCAAAAGGTGTAAGTAAAGTAGCTGGTGCAACGCAAAGTGCTGTTGTATTCTTTACTAAAGCACATCCAAAATTACAAAAGGTAGCGGATGGATTTGGAATTGCTGCAAAAGAAGGAGAATTAGCAAGTACTTCTATCGCTTCGTTAGGAAAAGGTTTTGTGTTAACACATCCAGCAATTACTGCTGTTACAGTTGCACTTGGTGCTTTTGCAGGTGCTGTTGTTTGGGCAGATAAAAAGCGCAAGGAAACAATGGAAACCGCAAATAAAGAGCTTGCGTATAAGGATACAGATTATGCAGTTACGTTAAAAGTAATTGATAGTTATGAACAATATGCAAAGTCAATGTCAAAAACTAAAAAAAGCATGGGTGAAATTGTCACTCAATATACGCAAAACAACAAAACTGCAAGTCATTTGATGCAAACAATTGAAGATCTTAACTCAAAAGAATCTTTAAATGCTACACAAAAGACTATGCTTGCAGAAGCGGTTAGGGAGTTAAATCAACTTTATCCTGATTTGGGAGTAGAGATTGATGAAAATACTGGCAAGCTAAATCTTAATGAGGATGCAAATTATAAGAGTATTGATGCGATCAAAGAAAGAATCACTCAGATTCAGGAAGAAGCAAAGCAGGAAGCTTTGGCTAGTATCGCAAAGAAAAATGCTGCTGCTCAATTGAAAGCGGAAATGAAGAATGCAGAGCTTACGGAAAGTATAAATACTACAACAGATTCATTAAGAAAATTAAGTGCAGAATATGCCGCAGGACATATGTCAATGCAAGATTATATGAATCAATCCAGTGCATTGAAGGAATCAATCAATACATTATGTACGGATTTAGCAGATTCTTATACAAAACTACATGAAACACAGACTCAGTCTATATTGCAGTCTAATTATTTGGAAACACAGTCGTTTGAACAGATGGGGACGAACATGAAGGCACAGTTGACTGATATTGCAGCACAGGCAGCACAATCAGGTATTCAAATTCCACTTGGTATTCAAGAAGGAATTACAAATGGAACTGCAAATGCAGTTGAAGCAGCCAACTATATGGCTACTCTAATGAATATGAATCAACTTGTTGACGAAGCTGGTATGATTGGTGGCTCAATTCCAACGAGTGTGGCGAATGGAATCCTGGCAAATTGTGGAAGCATTTCAGAAGCTACTAACGCAATGAATAATTTAATCACTTTAGCAAACGCAGTAAAATCCGCAGGAATGAGTGGAGAACAAATTCCTACAGATGTTGCAACAGCAGTTGCGAATGGACAAATGTCTGTAAGTGATGCAGTAACAAAGATGATGTCAGATACAGATCCTAAAATTAAAAAAGCCGGAGAACAGATGAAAAAAGAATCTCAGAATTCGGTTACTGGTATTGCAGATGTATTTGCGAATGATGGTACAACATCATCGGCCGTTGGAAAAATGGGCGGAAAGATGGAAAAATCACTACAACCTCACTTAGACGGCATGGTTACAAGTTCCGCCAAAGCGTATGCAGATATTAAGTCTAATATCGACAAAGCACAAAAATATGCGGACGATCACCCTATCACTACTACACAACAAACCATAAAAAAGACAAAAGTTGTTTATGGTGATAATGATAAAAAGTATAATCAACAATCTTTGTTCAATGCTGGTAGACCTGTAGTTGATACAGATGTTATGCCAATGGATGCGGATAAGATTGCTACTTATTCTGATATCAGTCCGTATGCTTCTGTTGCGAATGCTACAACAGCTATTATTGGTGGAACTACATCACGTAGTGTTGGAAGTGTAGGTAATATAAATTTGAGTGCAATCACAAACAGATTGGACCGAATGATTAATGCAATTGGAAATTGTGATTTAACAATTAATCTACAACCAATGCAATTGGACGGAAATGTTGTTACAGATACTGTACAAGAAATTGTGTCAATTCGAGATATGCTAAAAAATATAGGGAAAGGAGTAGCTTAGAATATGTATACATTACAATTCACACCTGAAAATCAACCGTATAATATTTACAAAAGTATTATGAATTTGTTGAAGATAACTAGTGCTCCAATTATTCCTTTTTCGGAAGAAATTGTAGAAACATCAGAAATGGGAGACGGTACAACATCGTACCGTCACACTGGTGTTCTTAAAGATAAAACAATTGAAGTTCCTTGTAATTTTGTAGTTAAAAACAAAAAAGAAGCAAATGAAAGGTTGTACGATATTAAAAAATATTTTGCAGGTGGAAAAGGATTGTTAAAATTTCCTGATGAAGATCCAGATCATTTTTGGAAAGTTAAAAACATTGAATATGATATTTCGGAAAGATGGCATGGATTTATGTTTTCTTTCACTATCAAATTTACCGTTGATGGATATAGATATATTGATAAATATTCTAGACCTATGCAGATTTCGGTATTTGACGTTACATCAATTATAAATCTTTACGAACCGTCATATCCTACGTATAAATTCTATAACACATCAGAAAAAACTGGCTGGATTTCTATTAGTTCACTTACTCATAAACGCAGTTTTAAAATATATCAACCGTTTGCTAAAAAATACAATTATTATCAACCGGGTAGCATTAATAATGCACTGTCTGTTAAATACATAGAAATAAATTCTGAAAATGCATATATGAAAACTGTTTATGAAAATGGATATTTCGAATATACGACATTAAAAACAGAAGGATCATTTGAAGATTTAAAAATTGAATATGGAACAAACGACATAGCTATCAATACAGAATTTGGCTTGATTCGTACTGAAATATTCAGAAACTTTAAGGAGATTTGATAATGATACATTTATTTTTGTCTAAAAAAAATACAACATATCAACAAATGATTGAGCGAAATGGAGATGTTGTTCTTAAAAACTGTAAAAGCGCAAAAGCAACTTTTGAAAGAAACTCAATCTGGTATGTGACAATTGAATTTCCAAAGAGTGAATTATTGGGAATGAAAATTTCAGAAGAATCTGTTTTTAAAGTTGATTTGAACTTTGAAAAAGGGCAACTATTTAGAATAGTTGATTTTAAAGAAAATGGAATTTCCAATACTTATGTATGTTATGCAGCGCATATATTCTTTGACTCTCAAAAAGAAATATTTGTATTTGATGATCGTACAGTGAATTCAACGTGGGATGGTGCTATTAAAACGGCCAATGATATTATCGAAAAATCAAAATCTAAATATCCATATCATGTTTATGGTGATAGGTGGTACGAAGATTACAAAAATATAAAGCCAGAAGATGGTAGAGAAGTACATATTCACAATGCCTATAGACCTGACTTGTGTGTAGATGTTACGCAATCAAGCGAAGATTCAGTGCCGTTACAAATGTATCAGACAAATAGAACTTCTGCTCAAACGTTTATTTTGAAAAAATATCCAAATGAAATTAATGGTATTTCTGATATATGGTCTTTTATGTCCGTCTGCTCATGTAGATGGGTATGTGCACAAGACTATGCAGATCATAATTTCTCTAAAATCGAAACATACTGGCTTAGAAATGATCCGTCAAATACAAATATGTATTGGGAGGATTATTGGGGATTGGTGTATTCGCAAAAATCCAATGGATATAAAATTGTCAGACCTACTGATAAAAACTACAATTGGTGGGCAGGTGATGGTGGCTTAGCACAAGGTAACACAGTACAATTATTTGCGCATGGAATTGATAATCTATCATCTAGCATTTGTTGGCAATTTGAGGATAGAGCATCAACACAAACAGCCTATTGGGTTCGCTATAATTTAATTCAATGTCTATTTGGCAGTGAAGATAATTCTATGATGAACAGATGGCCTGAATGTGAAGAACATAGATACGTTGCAATGTTTGATAACTATGATTGTTATTTTGGTAAACCTGATAGTTATAAACCAAAATTAAAACCAAAAGAATTTTATGTTGGGTATAAAGAAATTGTTGACTACACAAAAAAAGTATCTATGGAAAACGTAGTTACAGGAATCATTCCGAAGGCATACAACGGAAGAATTTTGCCAAATAACGAGATAGTTAAATCTAGTAAATGGGATGAGAATGAAATACACCGCATTAAAGTAAAAGAATATTCGGATGTTAAATTAATGGCTGATGATTCTTCAGCTACAAAAACATTTGGAATATTTAAAAACGAAGCTAATTTGCAAGCGTATTTAAGATATATAGCAGGAAAAGACTTAAAAAACGAACTGCAAGATGCGGATACAGAAACAACTATAAAGTTTGAAAAACTGTTTGGTTCAAACATTCCCAACGCAAACCAGTTGAAGCTAAATGATATCATTTATGCAGATACAAAAAATTCAGGGGAAAGAGAAAAATTCTATTTAAACAAAATGACATATGATTTAATCAAAGAAATGCCGGATGAACTTACTCTTATTTTAGAAACGGAGGTATAACATGGCAATTGTATATTCAAATGTAACTGTAAGCTTAACTAAGCAAACATCTGTACCTATAGTTGAAATGGTACAAGGTGATACAGGAAGAGGATTGGATGTATTCGTCAGTGACGATATTATTACGGACGAAGTGGCGTATACCGATGATAGCTTAACCGCTACGTTATGGGCTACTAAGCCTAGTGGATTAATGGTTAGTATGGATGCTACATCTGTATCTAGATTTCAAAATTCGAATGCTTATGAAATTAAATTTTCAGATTCAAAAATATTCCAACAAGTTATTGCGGAAGTTGGTGTTACTCAATGTCAAATCAATATTCTGATGAGTGGTGAATTCGTAACGTCTGTTCCTATTAAAATTAATGTGATTGAAAATATGTCCGGATCTTTTAGTTTAGAGTCTAAAGAAGAATTCAAAAATGCTATTGAATTGATGGCAAAACAAAGAGAATACATTAGAGTTTTAGAAGATTATGTTAGTCAATTTCAAGCACAGTTAAAATTGACTGTAAATGTGCGTTATGGAACAAGTGATCCTACTGTTTTATCAACGGACAAGCCAGGTGATATTTATATCAAATATAAGGAGTAGATTATGGGAGTTGTATGTGAATTAGATTACAACGAAACCGATTTCGATCTTGATGTCTTGCTAGACAATCCGTCAATTATCGAAGATGGTTCACAAATGCCAGCGGAAGATTCCGATATATCTGCATATTCTGATGTAGCTAATTTAGATTATGACCAATATTTGCGTATTACGTTTAATGTGTATAACGAACGATATGAAGGCTCTTATCCTAACTTAAGATACAAAGCAAATGTATGTTTTAGAATTACGGGTAAATTTGCTATTCAAGCGTCTAATATCGTTAAATTTGGTGGATTAACGTGGTCAGGATATATGAATTATGGCTACTGGACTACAGATACAGGGTGGATAAATATTCCTGGTGAAATAAATGAAGATATGGGATGCAATAGACAACGTAGTTTTTCTTGGAATTGTAGTATTAGTGGTTGGCCAAACTTGAGTGGAACAGCTAATGTGACAACACCTTTGATTTCAGCACCTGAGTTTGAAGCATCCGTATCTGATATTGATGTAGAATCTTTGACTATCAATGGAAAATTAATAAGCAATCCATACAATTTGTATTGTTTGAGAGTTTTCTCGCAAGATAAAAGAGTGTTCATTTCAAACAATTTAAACGGATCTGTAACTGTTAATGGATTAATACAAAAAACACAGTATGAATATCATGTTCAGGTGTGGAAAGCTGATTTAAGTGGAGCGTATGTTAATAAAAAAATATTAACTGTAACCACACTAGAGAATTATCCTGAAATAAGTATTGAAAGTGTTGATTTTGTAATAACGGAAGTTGATTCAGAGTATGACAACGTAACTCTTACTGTGCACACTACAGATGATTCTCATGTAAAATCTAGTACGTGGGGAGAAGGTGGAGCTTACAAAGGAGCTGAAGGAACAAGCATAACATACAATAATCTGCCTAAAAACTTAGAACTTGACTTTGAAGTAACGATAGAAGATACACTCGGCCGATCTAGTAAACCATTTAATTTTAAATTTAACACAACATTCACTTACATGGAAGCATGGGTGTTTGTTGACGGAGAATGGAAACGTGGATATTCTATGGCGATTGGAAGAATGAACAGGCCAAAATTAGATGATGAAATAAGCCTTTATTCTTCTGGTGTAGGCAGTAGAGATACTTATAGTCTTGTTAGATTAAGTGCATATGATGGTTTGGAATGGCATCAAGCAATACCTTATAAGGAGGAATCATGATAAAAGTATATCTAAATAGAAAAGTAAGCGAGACACAGATCACGATTGGCAATCAATATGAAAGTGGAGTAAATGCAATTGATTTTGACTTGTCTGAATTGAAACAAAAATGGCCAAACGGGAATATCTATTTATTAGTATCGCGAAAAAAGCATACGTGGCCATATAGCATTGATGATGGAGAATTTAAAATTGAATATGTTTTAACTTGGAAACGTGGATTCTATCAAATGAATGTTGTTGTTACAGATGAAAAGATAACTGATCAACTTGAAAGCTCGAACACTATATTTGTATCTGATACAATCAATGCTTATGTTAACGAAAATCAAATTAATGCAAAAGCACTTAATGAACAAGAATTGCCTAGAGAATTACAAATTGTCTATGATGATTTAATTACTTTAAAGAAGAATATTGAAAAAGATTTAGCTGATGGAAAATATATCGGCCCTCAAGGTCCAAAAGGCGAACCCGGTGATGTAACTGAGGAATATAGGAACTTGGCTAGCCAAATCGCACAGAACGCATCAGACGCTCAAGCCAGTGCTACAAATGCACAAGTTAGTGCGACAAATGCTCAAAAAGCTTTGGATGATACGAAAGACTTTGTAAATCAAACAAAAACAGAATTGAATCAAATCAAAACTGATACGAGAGTATTGAAAGATGAAGCTAATACAAGTGCCGTAAATGCGAAAGCTTCAGAAGATAAAGCAAAGGAATATGCTGACCATTTAAAAGAAAATACAGATGCAATTTCTCAGAACACAAAAGCTATTAACGAATTGAACGACAAAAAGATTACTAAATTCTATGCTAGTAATCAAGGAGAAACGCATGTAACAGATTCTGATAAAGGATTGATTCAAAATTTAAAGATTTATGGTCAATCTAAACAAGATGGAGAACCTAGTCCAAGTAATCCTGTAGAAATAAAGAATGTTGTAAATCCAAAAATGAGTGTGTGCGGTAGTAATATCTTGCAGAAAGATAAAAAATATATTAAGCAGACTAAATTCGGTGGTAATGTAACATTAAATGATGATGAATCTTTATCTTATGATGGGTCTATTTTAAATGCATATGCCACAGCCTATATTCAAGAACTAACTTTAAAAAAGGGAACGTATCAATTATTAGCAAATCAGTATAGCTCTTCAAATGATATTGGCGCTAAGCTAATAATTGAGAAAGCAAGTGGATATTTATATGCTTTAAATAATACACCATTCACTATCGATGTAGACGATACTAATTGTAGGCTTTTTATATCATCAGAAGACGAAGCCAATTATCCTTTAGCAGTAAGTGGAACAGTTAGATGTGCTTTGGTATATAGTGGCTCTACTACTGATATTCAGCCATACATCGGGAAATCCGTAAATCTACCTATCACACTAAATGCGATTCCTGTATCTAGTGGTGGGAATGTAACGATTAACGGACAACAATACATCAGTGATTATGTTGACGTTGAGCGTAGTAAATTGGTGAAGTGCGTTAGCAAGAAAACTTTAAATGGTACTGAATTATACGACCATCCGAAACATTGGAACGATAATGCATTTGTAATTAATGATTTCATAGATAATGGAATATTATACGAAGATTACAATGCTATTGCTGATATTATATCTGATAAACTAGTAAAAACCTCACCTTCAGCTATTGCTGATAGGGGGACTATAGGAATCGGTTTGGCTTTTAAAAAGGCATACATATGCCTAGGAGACGGATATAACACTGCTGAAAAAATAAAGGAATATTTTTCTTCTAATAACACAGAAGTGTATTATGTTCTTAACACTCCAACAGAAACCGACCTCACAATAGAGCAGGCACAGTCATTAAAAGAACTTGCAACCTATTATCCAATAACAAATATCAGTGTCAACTCAGAACAGCTTGAAGGATATACAGTATTTAACTATCCTATCTCTTTAGCTAATGGTTGGAATTACGTGAAAAAACAATTAAACGATAATCGTGATTATATTTATGACATGGATTTACAATCTGCCGAAGCTTATGTAAATTCAGAATATGCAGTAACATTAACAGAATTGGAGGTATAGAAGATGTTATTTAAAACTTTATTAAAATTAAAAGAAAGAAAAGGTTTGACTGATGATTTGAAAAATAAAATTGATGTATTCTTTGCATGTGGAAGAATCACAGAAGAACAATACAATGAATTAATGGATGTAGCAGTTAAAGATATTTATAGTCTAGAAATATGATAATTAAGTGAATTATTGCATTTAAATAGGATGAAAACTTGAAAGGAAAACGAATATGAGTGGTGAATATCTTAGTGTTATTATTTCTGCATGCATGCTTGTAATTGCATTTATTACGTATAATCGTGGCACACGCAAGATGGATGGAGAGCAAATATCCAATATGGCATTTTTGAAGAATGAATTAGAACATATTAAATCGGATTTAAGTGATATTAAAGATTCAATTTCAGAAATTAAAAAAGGAAGCAATTCAATGGAAGTGGAGCTTTCTCAAATAAAAGAACAAATAACTACTTTGTTTAAACGTGTAGAAGCGTTGGAGGATCGTAATAAAAATGGATATTAAAGATGCAAACAAGAAACTTCAGAATGTAGAAGAAAAAGTAGATAACATTTATGGTTTTTGTTCAAAATTAATTGATAGAAACTATAAAACAAGTAGAACGATTATTACGATTTTAATCCTAGTAATTATTGTTCTTTATTCTACTATTGTTTGTCGTGGTTATTGGAAAGATGATCATGTGAATAATTGTTCTTGCGAAGCTTTAAACCAACGAATTTAATTAAGGCGGTGGTTTATATTAACAAAGCTAACAGATTAAAAGAAATACGTCCTAATGATGCATTAATACTTATCAAATCTGTTGGATTAAGAAAGAAATATGAACAGGTTTTGATTATGAGGTACGTGTATGATATGTCATGCACGGAAATTGCAGATGCATTATGTGTGGAAGTACAAACCATAAGGAACAGAGTATGCAAAGCAAGAAAAATGTTCGATAAATATGTGAGCAATCTATAATGGTTGCTCATTTTATTTTGGGTATTTTATGAGTATTATTCGAGTATTAAATTATTTATTACGTAACCATATAATTAAAGCGTAAAGAGGTGGTTGAAATGTATAACAATTATAATCCAGCACAAGCACGAATTGACAGTTTGATGCAACAAAGACAAATGATAGATCAACAAATTCAGCAAGTACAACAGTATGCAAATATTCCACCTATCAATATTAATAATCAGATTACACCACAACAACAAGGTAATTTTGATTTTAATGGAAAATGGGTGAATGACGAGCAGGAAGCTAGAAACTTTGCGAATGCAAATTTACCAACGATTTTATTTGATAACAATAAATCTATTTTTTATATGAAATCTTTAGATGGAACATTTAAAAAATTTAAATTTGAAGAAATCACGGAAGATAATTCTAACAGTATCGAAAATCGTGTGGACGGAATTGAAAAGAAATTAGATGAGTTGATAGGTGCATTAAGTAAACCACCAAGACAAGCTAATGAACAACCTAAGAAAGGAGCACAGACAAAATGAATCCTTTAAAAAGTATTATGGGAAATATGAATCCAATTAACATGATGAATATTGGAAATCCCCAGCAAATGTTAATGAATATGTTGTCACAGAAAAATCCACAAGCGTTTCAACAATTTCAAATGCTTATGAACAGTGGTCAAAATCCACAAATGATTTTAAATCAGATGATGGGTAATTTAAATCCCCAACAAAAGCAACAACTGGAACAAATGGCAAAACAGTTTGGAATTAGGTAACAACGGATAAACCGTTATTATAGAAAGAAAGGAGAACATATATGATGGAAAATGGAATGGGAATTCAACCAACTTACAACTTAGCTGAAAGAGATGACGGCTTTGGAAACGGCGGAGGTTGGTGGATTTGGATCTTGCTAATCTTCATATTATTTGGATATGGAGGATATGGCAATGGAAACCTAACAAATGATTCTTTATTAAATGAAGAATTCATTAAACGAGACATTTTTAACACAAACACAAATGTATCTCAAACAGGTTGTCAAACTCAACGTGATGTATTAGAAAGTCGCTATACTAATCAGTTAGGACTTCAAAACTTGCAAGCTCAGCAACAAGAATGTTGCTGCAACACTCAACGAGCAATTGACAATGTAAATGCTCAAAGTTTCAAAAACACTTGTGACATTACAACGGCAATTCATTCAGAAGGGGAAGCAACACGTGCGTTGATCAATGCTAACACAATGCAAGAATTACGTGATCGTTTAGCTGATCGTGACCGTGAATTATTGACGGCTAATTTCCAATTAAGTCAACAGGCACAATCTGCAAATATCATTAATACTTTGCAACCAACACCAAAACCAGCTTACATTACATGTTCACCATATTACGCTTATAACAACGGATGTGGATGTAATGGCTACAACAACTTATAATCTAGCACATATGTGATTAGGCAATTGCCTTTGGATTTAACGGGATAGTCAAAAGGCTATCCCTATTTTAATAGGAGGATAAAAGAAATGATTAATAGTATTGCTACGGCTGTTCAGACAGTCAATAATTCAAATAATGTATTGTTTCCTACAGATCGTGTAAGAAGCAAATCATGCCAGTGTCCATGTAAAGGATGGTTGGCACACGATCTAGGAAGTGGATTGTTTACATTAACAAAACAAGGTATCTATGAAGTAACTTATACTGCGGATATTACGAGTGCAGCGGCAGGACAAGCTTCTCTAGTGCTTGAACTAAATGGAGAAGTAATTGGTGGAACACAATCTATTTATACTGTTGCAACTGCAAGTGCGTATGGAAATGTGGGTGGAGACACTTTAATCCAAGTACCATGTGGCGCATCTTATACAATTGCATTAGCAAATAACAGTGGTTTGGATTTATCTGTTCAAAATGCAAACATCATTATTAAGAAGATTGCGTAGGTGAAAAAATATGCACAAAGCAATGGAAGTTAATGAGAAGATAATGCATGAGTCAGCAAATATGTTAGAGAAACATGGTTATTCAGAATCTTATTTTCATGCATTGTCTCAAGCTTTGGATAATATTAAAGACATTGAAACGATAGAAGCAATGAGAAATAAATATCAAATTGAGATAGGAAAAGATGGAGTTTCAACTGTTGCAAGATTAAAAGAAGATAATGATGGATATAATATTCATGATCCAGAAACAGAAGATATTGTTTATAAGCTTGCAGAACATTTGAAAAAATATAAAGCATTTAAAGAAGAATATGAGCGTACAAAAGGTGATATGGATTTAGAAAAGTCTCATCGTGAATTAGATAAGACTATGAAATGTATGCAACAAATCGTAACTATGATTCATGAATGCGTTGATTCAGATGAAGAAAAAACAATGATTAAGACACATATACGAGACATGTTTAATATGTATCAATAAGGCCGTAAAATACGGTCTTTTATTTTGTACAGTGTACAAACGATTTAAATACTATTATTAGTATAGGAGGTATTTGTAAATGAAAAAATATAGTAAAGAATGGTGGCTCCAATATAGCTATTACGCAAGTATTAGAGCATTAAAGACGATTGCTCAAACTGCTGTCGGAGTTATTGGAGCATCTGCATTGTTGGAAGCTGTTGATTGGCGAGTTGTAATTTCGTCAGCGGTTTTGTCAGGCGTTGTTTCTTTATTAACAAGCGTTGGCGGTTTACCTGAAATTAGTGTACCAGAGGAGGAATAATAATGAGTGATAAAGAAAAAGAAGTAAAATTTGAAGATTTACCAGAAGAAGCTCAAACAGAATTGAGTAATGGTAAAGAAGAAGGTGAAGAAGAGTGTCATACTCAAGCTTAACGAATAAATACATTCCTGCAAGTGCCGACAACTATATGCGTGGTAGAGGTGGCTACAAAGTATGTAAGATCACACCACATCATATGGCTTGTACATGGTCTGCGGAGACTTGCGCTAGATCATTTCAGGTAGCTGGAAGGGAAGCTAGTGCTAACTACTGTATTGGCTCAGATGGTACGATTGTTGCGAATGTTGACGAAGAAAACCGTGCATGGACTTCATCAAATTACTACAACGATTGCCAAGCGATTACAATTGAAATTGCGAACGATAATACAGATACGTGGACAATCTCATCAAAAGCATGGAATGCATTAGTAAATCTATGCGTGGACGTATGCAAACGATACGGATTTAGATTGAATTACACTGGTAATGCAAATGGTAGCTTGACAGAACATAGAATGTTCTCTGCAACCGCTTGTCCAGGACCTTATTTGCATTCGAAAATGAATCAATTAGCGCAAGAAGTAAATGCTAGATTAGATGGTCAAACTGTAGCTCCAACACAACCAAGTGCTCCAAGTGGTGAAAAATATTCAACAGGATTACCAATTTGCACGAATACATTGAGCGTAAACTGCTATGGAACATCTAGTGTATACACTGGTGATTGGAGTGGGACAATCGGTAGAGTTATCAAAGGTGCTAAGTATCCGTATCGTGTTGATCGCAATGGTGTAGCGATTGGTTGGACAAATGATGCTGGCATTGACACAGATCCTCATGTTCCAGGCGGTGGTACTCAATCAACACCGACTGTATTAAACGGTATTCCTTCTGATTTTATTAGAGAAAGTGCTACATTCTATCCTAATACAACTTTGAAAATTAGAAAAGCGCCTACAGAAAATGGTGTGGATACCGGTTTGATCTATGTTTCAGGTATGTCTGTACATTATGATGGGTATGTAAGACGTGAAGGATTCGTTTGGATTAGTTGGATTAGTGCTTCAACAGGTGAACGTCGTTGGATGAAAGCTGGCGCGTTAAATTCGAAAGGATACAATACCAATCCATACGGAAGATTTGTTTAAGGATGAAATTTATAAAAAATAAAAAATAAAATTTATAAAAAAGATTGACATAATATAGTTTATACTGTATTATCTTTCTTGCACCCCGAAACGCGCAAAAGGGAAACCGAAGCCCTACTACGCTATGCCGACATCTTCCCCACGCAGAAACTCCTGCTCATCACGAAAGACGAAGAATCGACCATCGAGGAAAACGGAAAGTCCATCCACGTGATGCCCGCCTGGAAATGGTTGCTGACAAGCAGCGAAGAATGGTAAGTCAGGATCAAAAGAACGGCTTGACCATAGCACACCATGGAAGCAAGTCCGAAGCCGCAGAAGTTTTTCTTTGCACC
>OQWI01000084.1_pt1 | contig 43473 bp, 45 predicted proteins | sample 1691551 | NCBI WGS metagenome assembly OQWI01 (sample SAMN03418259, study PRJEB22391) | human gut metagenome | biome: human-gut; feature: organic feature; material: feces | host: Homo sapiens | place: Tanzania | collected 2013-01
TGCCGTCGACATTCAGAACTTCACAATCAATGATGCCGCCGCCGACAAACTGATCTAAAACGGTGTCGTTTTCTTTCGAATAACGCAGAATTACGTTTCTCGGAATATACGGTGACCAATTTCCACGGTATTTCGCGTCGTGCGTTGCCCATTTGCCGCGATCGGGGAACGCCCAAACGGTATTCGTTTCGAGTTCGAAATTTTCGGGCTGCAACGGTATATTTTTCTTTGCCATATATATGTTAGTCTTCAACGAGTTCCGGCGGAACAGGCAATCCCAATCTAGTCAATGGAATATATTCAAAATAGTAATCACAACCGACAGAATGGATATAATCCAACACATCTGCGTACTGTTCCTTTCTAAACCAATTATCCAACAAATAGATGTATTCAACATCGATATTTGCAGCCGACATCAATTTTTTATATTGTTTTTTCTTAAAATCACACGTTTGCAATTTTTCATCGACTGAACCTGCAACTTCTTGATGTTTGCATTCAATAATGAACAAAACATTATTCAATAACACAAAAATGCTATCATCTGGCAACAAGCGTTTAGAAATATGATTTGTCCAGTCAATTTCAAGATTTTTTAGAAAGATTGAATAGAAATTGTGTTTTTTGTATACTTCGGCAACCTTTTTATCGTCATAAAACACATCGTGTCCCATTACTGAATAATGAGGCTGTTGGGATAAAAAAGTCGATAAATCAGTTTTCCCCTCGAAAACCAAACCTGTGCGAGTATTTCCACCGCCTTTTCCGCTTTTTATCATTTGCATTACTCCTTAATTGCAAATAAGCAATTCGTTTATTTTTCCGCGTTTATCGCCTTTGCTGTTTATTGCTCTACTTGCCTCAACACGGTTTATCTTGTAGTTTTTATACAGATCATCAAAGAAATTATCTTCTTCGTTTACGTTTTTCGGGTCGGAGTTGCTTAAAACAATTTTTGCGCCCGAAAGATTGATTTCGTCTATAAACTTCGATAGCCTGATTTGCTCGTTATCGTCAAAAACGTCGGTATTGTAAGCAGTAAACCCCGACGTTTCGGAAATGGGGCGATACGGCGGATCGAGATATACAAACGTATCTTTATCAATAAACGATTTTGACAACGAATAATCGCCGCAAACAATAGTAACGTTTTGCAATGCTTCGTGTATATTTCGCAAATTATCATCGTCGCAAATAGTCGGGTTTTTATACGCACCCATAGGAACGTTAAATTGTCCTTTTCTGTTTACGCGATAAAGCCCGTTAAAGCAAGTTTTATTCAGGAAAATAAACTGTGCCGCCTTTTCAGTTGCAGTTTCTTCGGTTAATGTCGTTGAATTGAATCTTTCGCGAACTGTATAGTAGAAATATTTTCTGCCGTTTTCATCCATAGGTAAAAACAACATTTGCATTTCGTTAAGTTTTGCAATCAGATTATCTACGTCGTTTTTTATGGCTTGATATGCGTTTATGAGTTCGGCATTTATATCACTGATATACAATTCTTCAAAATCATATTTGGAAAGTATGCTGAAAAACAATGCGCCACCGCCAACCATAGGTTCAGCATATTTTGTCAAAACTTTTTCTCCGGCTGTCGGGAGCAATTTTTCGATTTGCTCGACGAGTTGGCTTTTTCCACCCACCCATTTTACAAATGGTTTAAGCGTAACGCTTTTTGATTTTTCATAACGAACAGTTCTTTTGTCAATCGGTTTTTCGGCATTCGAAGGAATAATCCACATGTTGCCGACCATCATTGCGCCGTTTATTCTGTTTTCACTACACAATACAGAAACGCGTCTTTGCGAAATGTTCCATTTTTCGGCGGCTTCTTTTGCGGACATATAACTAAGCATACTATCACCTCAAAAACAACTTGCTTATATTATATTCCAAATCGCGAATAATAGCAAACAAATCTTTGTTATTTTGCAAAATTTTTAAAGACATAAATGTCGCACATTTTCTATAATTAGGCATAGTGGAGCGTGCAACGGAGAGTTCGGCGGCGCAGCCGTCGTGTGCAATCAATCAAACATTGATTGCACAGAATCTCTCTTCGCGGAGAAAGAGAGGTCAGTTGTTGCTATGCAACAAACATCTCTTCTGCTCCGCGGGATTCCTGCCAATTTTAGTAATCTTACGCGCTACGCGCCCCTGCTTTTTATATTCACAATAAAATACAAGCATTTTTTGCGAATATAAAAAAGCAATCCTACGGATTCGTAAGATTACTTAAATTGGCGGAGAGCCAGAGGTTATGTTTGAACGATAAAAACTTTTGAGAAAAATGAAGAAAACTTTAGAAAAGTATGCTATAATATGTAATGTTAAATGCTTTTACGATTAAAGAAAGAGGATCAATGGGAAAAATATACAAAAATGAACAACTATCAGATGAATTGATAAAAATTAAGCACAGAGGGAAAATTTATACTCCTGATTATTTAGTTAAAATTATTCTTAATCAAGGTAACTATGTTGACGGAAACATAAATAAAAAACATGTAATAGATAATAGCTGTGGAGATGGGCAGTTTATTGTTCATATTGTTGATAGATATGTTAATGATTTTTTTAAAAATTCTAACAATATATCTGAATTAAAAAATCAATTAGAAACATATATTCATGCTATTGAAATTGATAAGAATGAAATCAATACTTGCATTGACAGATGTAATAAACTTGTTTCTGCTTATGGTATAGAAAATGTGAATTGGGATTTTATCAATGGCGATACTTTACAAATAGATAAATTTAATAATAAAATGGATTTTGTGGTTGGTAATCCACCTTATGTTAGAGTTCACAACTTAAATGACAACTTTAACTCTGTTAAAAACTATTTATTCGGTAATGGTGGAATGACTGATTTATACATTATTTTTTATGAGATTGGCATTAAAATGTTAAATCAAACAGGAATTTTATCCTATATTACACCTTCCTCATTTTTTACTAGTGTAGCTGGGACAAATATGAGAAATTACTTATTGGATAACAATCTTATTGAAAGCATTTGTGATTTAAAACATTTTCAAGCTTTTAATGCGACAACTTATACTACTATTGTTTGTTTAAATAAATCGTTAAAAGTTGATAATGTAAACTATTATGAATTTGACACTCAAAACCTTTGTCCGATATATATTGATACTTTAAATAAAAAAGATTATTTAATAAATGGTAGCTTTTATTTTTCAACTCAATCAAATTTAAAAATGTTGAGAAAAATTTTATGTAACTTTAAGACAGCAAAAGTTTCTATTAAAAATGGTTTTGCAACATTAAATGATAAAGTATTTATAAATAATTTTGATTTTGAATCTAAATTTATTATTCCTGTAATCAAAGGTTCTCGTGCAAAGTGGTCTAAAATTTTTTATCCCTATGATAAAAATGGAAATTTAATATCAGAAGATGAATTGAAAAAAGATGCTAAACTATATACTTATTTGTTGTCTCATAAAGATGAATTATTAAATAGAAGTGGAGAGAAAAATATGAATCTTTATTGGTATGCTTTTGGAAGAAGTCAGGGATTAAAAGATACATATAAAGATAAAATTTCTATAAATACTTTAATACGAAATACAAAAGACTTGAAAATAGTTGAAGTTCCTGCTGGTTCTGGTGTATATAGTGGATTGTATATTATGAGTGATATATTTTCTATTAAAGAGATAAAAGATGTTCTTTTAAATGATGAATTTGGCATATTTGTTTCTTTGTTGGGAAAATACAAAAGTGGTGGTTGTTACACTTTTTCATCAAAAGATGTAAAATCATATTTGGATTATAAATTGGGTTATTGAGGATTATTTGATTATGATGACTAATGAAGAATTTTTAAAGATAGTAAAAGATTCATTTGCTACATATTTAAGCGTTGGAACTTCAAGGAGTACTGCAAAATTAAAAACATTGCATGGGCATATTGCTAGCGATTTAAAAGAAAAATTGGGAGATGGTTTTTCTATATTATCACAAGGTTATGGTAATGATAAGGAAGGCAGTATCAATGGAAGATATTATCCTAAAAATGTAGATATAACAATAAATTATCAAAATAAACCTGTTGCTGGTTTCGCTATTAAGTTTGTTATGAGAAATTACTCTCAAAATAGCAATAACTATTTTGAAAATATGTTGGGAGAAACGGCAAATTTACGCTCTAATGCAATTCCATATTTTCAAATTTTTATAATATTTGATAAAGTTCCTTACTATAAGAAAGGTGGAGAATTTTCAAGATATGATGTAATTTCAGAACATAATTTAGATAAGTATTTGAAATTATCAAATGATGATCCTAGTGTATATTATCATACCCCAGATAAAACATTGGTGGTTTTATTAACTTTAAAAGAAAAAGCGCTAAATCATTTTTTTATTAATGAAAATGATTATGCAAACTATTATCGTTCAGTAATTGATGATAGTGATTTAATGGTATATTCATCAAAAATTAGTGATTCATTTGGGAATGCTGTTATTTTGAATAATTACGAAAATTTTATAAAAAGAACAACGGATTTAATAAATGGAAGATTAAAATAATAAGGTAAATTTATATGAGGTCTTGTTTTCAAGTTATAGCAACTGACGAACAAATAGAATATGCATCTGATTTAGTTGAGTATTCTATAAAAAATCACACGGTTCCTAATATTTGGGATATCGACAAAAATAAAAAAGAGCAAACACCATTTTTGCGTTTTATTGGTTCTCTTGGTGAAACTGTTTTTGCAGATGCATATAATTTACCAAGACATAAAAAATCATTTGGGGCTTCTGATGGTCAAGATTATAGCAATGATTTTATTATAACAATAAATGGCGTTGAATATGTTGTTGATTTGAAAAGTATGCATAGAAAAAATGATACATTTTATGGATCTTATGTTTTAAACATACCAAGTAGTCAATTACATAAATCTAAAAGCGTAACTGATTTATATTATTGTATTTCTATTCATTTTGAAAATGAAAAATATGCTATATCCTTTTTAGGATTAATTAGGAAAAAAGATATTCTAGAAGGAAAAGTTGGAATATTATATAAAACAGGAACGACAAGAGTTAGAGCTGATAAAACTACTTTTAGATTTATTAGTGATACCTATGAAGTTGAATTCAAGGATTTCTTAAAACCATTCATATCGGAACATATAAAAAAAATGAATGGTTTCAAATTGATAAAAATAAAATAAAAAGGATTAATAAGTGAACGCGTTAATAATAAAAAAACCGTCCAGTTTAAAACGAATTCACTTTACTGCTATTTCAATGTGAGTGAATATGTCGACAAATCATTACTTTCTTCAAAGTCAAACAGAATGTCTATTAAAAGTGTTTTGTTTTAGTTTATAAAAGATAATGGATAAATTACTGAAAAGAACTCTAAATGAAAAAATACGAACTCAAAGATATCCTTCTCGTTCGTATTATTCACTAATGGCGGAGAAAGAGAGATTCGAACTCTCGAACCGTTTCTCACGGTTACACGATTTCCAGTCGTGCGCCCTCGACCAACTAGGCGATTTCTCCAAAAGATATTAAATTTTACAACGCTAAAATTATACTTAATTTACAAGGCGTTGTCAAACGATATTCGCCGAAATAGCGCAAAATATGCGTGAAAGCGAATAAAAGTCAGTCGTCGTCGAAAATATCGTCGAAAGATTCCAACTCATCGATGTCATCGGGCGTCGGGACGACGGAATCGGTGGAATTGTCGGCGGGTTTTTCGTCCTTTTTCAAAAACAGTCTGAAAATGCACATAACTTCCAAAAAAACCGCAAGAATGCGGAAAATAATTATTTTTTGACCTTATATCCAGTGAACGTCGCGAAGGCAATCGGATTGTTCGTTTCGTCGGACACGGTAACCCTATAAACCGAAACGCTGTGTCCGTCGCGTACGCAAACGGCCTCGGCAACGAGCCTTCCCGAGGCGGCTGACGAAAGGAAATTGATATTACTTTGTGTGGTAACGACGCAGCAATCGTCCGCGGTGCCAAGATTTGCGGCGACGGCGAAAGCAGAATCGGCAAGCGTGAAGATTGCCCCGCCCTGCACGAACCCGTCCGAGTTAACGTGACCTTGCGAAATTTCAAGCGCGCAAACGGCGCGGCCGGTTTCGACGGACAAAATTTCGACGCCGGTCGAAGCCGCGAATTTATCGTTTTTGAAAAACTCGATTGCCGATTTCAGGTCGTTGTACATACTATTTCACTCTGCCGAGGATAATCGGGACTTCGGGCGGTTTGACGTCGCCGAACGACAAAGCGGATTTCAGGATTTCTTCCGCCGCGTCGAGCCTCGATTCGTCCGATGTATAAAGGGTTGCAAGGACGTCGCCGACTTCCACAAAGTCGCCCGTTTTCTTTCTTACGGCAAGCCCTGCCGCAAAGTCGATATTGTCTTCTTTTTTGTTGCGCCCCGCGCCGAGAGCAAGGCTTGTAAGCCCGTACTTTTCGCAGTCCATATTGACGATGTAGCCGCTTTTATCGGCTTTGACGTCGCGCGAAAACTTGCCAAGGGGGAATTTTTCGGGATCGTCGACGTACGACGTATCGCCGCCGTGCGCCTGAACCATCGCCTTGAACGTATCGAGTGCGTCGCCGTTTTCGAGTTTTGCGGTTGCGATTTTTTTGCAGTTTTCAAGGCTGCCGCGTCCCGCGATATACAGCATATTGCTTGCAAGTTCGATGCAGATTTCTTTGAGTTCCTTATCGCCGTTGCCTTTCAGGATTTCGACGGCTTCCTTGACCTCGATGGCGTTGCCGACGGCGTATCCCAGCGGTTTATCCATATTCGTGATGACCGCCCTTGTGATTTTGCCCGCCTTATTGCCGATATTGACCATGATTTTTGCAAGCGCAAGCCCTTCGTCGAAGGTTTTATTGAACGCGCCGCTGCCGACTTTGACGTCCAGAACGATGCCGTCCGCGCCCGAGGCGAGTTTTTTGCCCATAATGCTGGACGCGATAAGCGGGCGTTTGTCGACGGTTGCCGTTACGTCGCGAAGCGCGTACAGTTTTTTGTCTGCGGGCGCAAGTTCCCCGCTCTGACCGATGACGCTGCACCCGACGGTATTCACGATTTCAAAAAATCTTTCGCGCGAAAGGGAAGTTTCGTATCCCGGGATAGATTCGAGTTTATCGACGGTGCCGCCCGTATGACCAAGCCCCCTGCCGCTCATTTTTGCGACCTTAACGCCTGCCGACGCCACGATAGGCGCAACGATAAGCGTGGTTTTGTCGCCGACGCCGCCCGTCGAATGTTTGTCCGCCTTAAAACCTTTGATGCCGGACAAATCGACCTTGTCGCCCGAATTCGTGATTGCAAGCGTCAGACACGTGGTTTCGTCGACGTTCATCCCGCGAAAGTATATCGCCATAAGAAGCGCCGACGCCTGATAATCGGGGATATCGCCCGAAACGTAACCCGAAATAAAGAACTCGATTTCTTCTTTCGTAAGCGTGCCGCCGTCGCGTTTTTTCTTGATAATATCGTACATTCTCATAAGTTAACCTCCGTGAAAGCAAGCGGTAAAACGTCTTTAAGCGTCAAAACTTTATATTCATCTTCCGATTTTGCCAAAACGACTTCCATACTGCCGTCGTTGAATTCCGTCAGAGCCTGCCGACAAACGCCGCACGGAGCGCAGTAATCGAAAGGTTGTCCGTCCTTGTGTCCGACGACGACAATCGCACGAAACTCTCTTGCGCCGTCGAAAATTGCCTTGCCGAGCGCAACTCGTTCCGCACAATTCGTGACGGAAAAGGAGGCGTTTTCGATATTCGCGCCCTCGTATTCGCGCCCGTCTTTTGCGACAAGCACCGCCCCCACCTTAAAGTGAGAGTACGGGGAATACGCCCTTTCGGACGCCTGCATTGCTTTTCTGATCAAACTTTTGTAATCCGTCATTTTTTCGCCATACCCACGTGCAATTCGCGCATACCTTCGACCTCGTCGCAAACGGGTTTGAGATTGCAGTTTTTGCAATCGACGACGATATTGTCGAAAATATGATTGAGCGCGTTTTGCGCCGCCTTGATTTTTCCTGCGATCTCGTGAAGTTTGTCGAAGTCACGAAAATCGCCGGTGATAAAAACAACCCTGACCTTTTCGACGGTGTCGTATTTCAGATACGCGTCGATGAAAGTATTGCCGATAATCTCAAACGACAGCCCGTTTTTCACGGCTTTTTTGGAAACCCTGACTTCCTCGCGCATATTTACGGACGACGCTCTTTCCATAAACCCTTTGACGTTCACGTTGTATTTCACGAATTCAAGTTGTTTATAGGCGTCGTAGCGCGACTGGTCGTCACGCGCGACGTTTTTGGTTTTTACGAAAACGATTTTGACAAAAGGAACGTTGCCCGAAAGTTTTTTAAGGTCACGCCCGATGAGCCACGTTTCGTTTTCAAAGTCGATGTCGGACGACGGAACGGTAAACCCCAGCGACGGCGTATTGCCCCCGCCGAGTTCCGCCTGCGACTCCTTCTGCGTCATAAATTCGGCATGCGCGGAAGTTTCCCAAGTTTTGTTTTTGGAAAAAGCGAACCTTTCGGACGGGTAACCGCCCAGAAGGTCCGCTGTGTTTACGATGTATTTATCGAACAAATCCATTATAAATCTCTGTCCCTTTCGATGTTATCGTAATGTTTGCTTAATTTCCAATAAAGTTTATAAATGAACTTCATATCTATATTAAACCAATATACGATAAATGTCAATACGAAGAAACCGACGATAAGCGCTGCAAGAACAATAAGTAAGATTGCCCACCATTCCATAGTAAGACCTCCAAAAATCAGTCGCGGGTTGCGCCGGCAAGTCCTTTTTGTCTTGCATATTCGGCAGCGCCCAGCGCGCCCATAAGTTGCGGATCGGTTTTAAGTTCGACAACCTTAATTTTCAGGACTTTTTCGATTGCCTGTTTCAGACCGTCGTTTTTCGCGCAGCCGCCCGTAAGAGTGATGCTGTCCGTCGCGCCGGCTTTCTTTGCCATAACGAAGCAGCGTTTTGCAACGGCAAGCTGGATACCTGCCGCGATATCCGCCATAGGTTTGCCCTCGCCGACAAGCGAGATAACTTCCGACTCCGCAAAAACCGTGCATTGTGCGGTGATGGGAATAGGATTGTGCGAGTTAAGCGAAAGTTTGGAAAACTCGGGAAGCGTCATTTCAAAGGCGTTTGCCATTGCTTCGTAGAATCTGCCCGTACCTGCGGCGCATTTATCGTTCATTGCGAAGTTTTTGACGGTGCCGTCCTTATCGACTGCGATACCTTTGACGTCCTGACCGCCGATGTCGATAATCGCCTTAACGGAAGGGTCGGTAACGTGCACGCCCATTGCGTGGCAGGATATTTCGGAAATGTTTTCGTCGGCAAAGGGGACTTTGTTGCGCCCGTAGCCCGTGCCGATGAGATAACTCAGTTCTTCCGCGGAGTTAAGACCGTCCACTTTGCTTATCGCTTCTGCCATAGCGGCTCTCGCGCTTTCTTCCGCCCTGATTTTGCTGCGTACGGTTGCGTCCGCCGCGATTTTTCCGTTTTCGTCAAGAATGACGCATTTTGCATAGGTCGAGCCTACGTCGCATCCACCATAATATTTCATAATAAATCTCCTTTAAGATAGTAGTTGAAGTGAAAAGCAGTTACCACGCGAGAGAATCGTCGAATTCGAGCATTCTTTCGTCGATGGGTTTTTCCTGCAATACGGTCGTCATATATTTGTTGACCTGTTCGCGCATGTCGCGGCGCGTAATCGTACGATAATCCATAAGGTCCTGCGAAACCCAGATGAAGTTGATGTTTCTTTCACGTGCCTGATCCTCAAACATTCCGAGAAGACCGTCCATACCCTTGCAGGAAATCTGGTCGTACATAATAACCGTGTCGGGTTTGTATTCTTCGACGACGCGCCAGAGTTCGTCCAGAACGTTCGGATAGCCGCCTTTCGTATGTTTTCTCATCGTAGCGCGCTCATAAGTCATCGCAAGGTCTTCAAGGGCGTGCTCGATGCTGTCGGTGCGGAATTTGACCGCGGACACGAGCGTTTCCATATCCATAACGATATAAATGCCCCAGGTGTTTTCAAGCCAGCCCGCAAAACCCATATAATAGTTTGCCGGGCACGACCACACAAGCGTACGATGGCGCATTTCTTTGATGACTTTCGTGCGTTTCGCATAGGATTTTTCAATGATTTTCCACACTTTTTTATCGGTTTTCAGGAAGCGTTTGTCCGTGCCGCCCGAAAGGTGATAAGAATACGTGCGATAAAGTCCCGCGGAAGGATAAGTAAGTTGCGGGCAATCGGTCTTCTGAATATCCCACTTATGGAAGTCGCAATCGAGTTGCTGATTGTAAACGTCCATTGCTTTAAGGAAGGCTTTTTCGTCAAATTTTTCGCCCGTTTGCTCCTCGACGAACTTAATCATTTCCTTGATTTCGTTGACGGCGTATTGTTGTACGCCTTCTTCGTTATAGCGCAAAGGAACGTTGTAAACGTGCGTGGGAAGTTTGAAACGTCTGTCCTGGAAGGCATTTGTCATGACCGAGCCGTCGCAAGGCATATTGCAGGAAATCATGCAGCAACCGACCTTCGGGAAATCGTCCTCGATCGCAACGCCTGCCTCTGCGCTCGGAAGCGGACATACGTCTGCGGGTACGCCGTAGTTTTCGACGGCGTCGACGTACGGCGGCACGATTTGCTGATCGACCATACTCGAAAGGAATATGGGCATCGTTTGCACGGGCACGACTTCAAGGTTGGGGAAACCCGCCATAAACTGAATGGGGACGAGTTCGTCCACGCAAACGATTTTTTTGCTTCTCTTGTTGCCGGGACGGAATCTTTCGTCGGCGGCGAATTCCCTTAAAATAATTTCCGAAGCGTTTTTGACGATAGTGTTATAATGCAGGTGCGTCACGCGAAGAGCCGCTCCCCTTCTGCCTTCGGTAAATCCGTCGATGAAGTGGGGAATCGAAAGGTAGGAAGACATCCAGCGATATCTCCAAAGCCCTCTGACGATGGCAACGGGATCGCCCAACACCATTTTTATCATATCTTTCCAGGTTACGAGCCAGCGATAATAGTCGTACATCGTATCCTTGAATCCGCGCCATTCGCGGTGGCGAAGAAGGTCGGACTTTTCAATGTGCAGATTTCTGTATCCGCCGTATTTTTTCTTTTCTTTTTTCATTATTTGTTCGCCTCCTTTGCTTTTTGAATCTTTTTGATTTCAAGGCTTTCCACAAACGCCTGAACGCGGGTACGAAGTTGTCCCGACGCGCTTGCGGTGTATTGACGGTCGATTGCGATTGCGGGGATATCGAAGTCTTTGACAAGGACGTGCGACGCTATCGCGCGTTCGTAACCCCAGTATTCGCAGAACTTGATTTGTTCGTAAATAACGCCGTCGGCATGGTAGTCTTTGACAAGTTGCGCGACGTATTCGCGACGACCTTCGACTTTTTTATGTTCCATATATCTCGGGCATTGGGAAACTTCAAGGTAATGTTTGCAGATGGTAACGACGGGATCTTCGTCGTCTTTCAATATTATTTGTTCGCGTCCCGGCAGACTTCCGAAGCAGTACCGGTCGGCAACCACGAGAGCACCGCTGTCCTCGATAATCTTCGTGAAGTCGGGATCGTCCATCTCACTTCCGACGACGACGATTTTCGCGCGGTATTTTTTCTTTTTGTCGGGTTCTCTGGTTTTGAGTTCTTCAAGCGTCTCTTCCAGTTTATCGACGATGAGATATTTCGGGCAGCAGTACGACGCAATCGACAAAACGTGGAATTCATATCCCGTGATGCGGGGATTTTCTTCCTTTCTGAATTCGCCGATTTCGGTGATAAGGCGGCACACTTTGTTGTGAAGTTCCACCGCTTTTTCGATGGACTTTCTTGAAATATCCACGCCGTAAACGTCATGCAGGGGTTGAAGCATTTTCGTTCTGATCTGGCTGACGTACAATTCAAGCGCGTTTTCGCTTGTTTTGAACGGCATATCGATAAAGTCGATGAAGAACTTATCGTTGGGGATAAGGTTCAGCAGTTTGAAATGTTCCATACTGCGGTTCATTTCGCTGCAAGTTTCCGAGGTAAGTATCGCCGAAAGGAAGTTGTATCCGCCCTCGATGCCGCGTTCGAGCAACGCCTTGCAGTATCCGCAAAGGAAGTTGCTGAGGTAATACGTCGCGATATCCATGGAGCCCGTACGAGGCGCGCGAAGTCTCACCGAAAAACAATCGCCGAGATTCAGCAGCACTTCGGGCGTATGGAAGCAAGTATAACCGATCGCTTTCTTGCCCTCTTTCACCGCTTGTTGCACAAGCTCGTTGTTCGCCTCCTGCAACAGGTTTTCAAAGTAGATGAGATGCTTTAAGTCTTTCATATTTTCTCCTGTTTATTAAATGATCTTCATTGCCGAAAGCGCCTTTTTCACGCCCCTGACGACTTCGGACTCGTCGGGAAGATTGAAAACGTTTTCGCCGGTCAGATCAAATTTGGTAAGGTTTTTGTCGTCGCCGATCGTCGCAAGCACGGGCACGCCGTCAAAATCGAGATATTGTAAAACCGCCTCGTCGTTCATACGATTGACGATGACGCCGATTTTTTCGTACATAACAAGATTGTCCGCAACGTTTTTGATCGTCGCGCACACGTCGCGTCCTTTTTTGCTTGTGTCGGTGATTAAAATAAGATGCGTTACTTTTTCCATAACGCGGCGGTTGATTTGTTCGATACCCGCCTCGCCGTCGATGACGACGTAATCGAATTCTTCGGAAAGTATGCTGATGATGTCTTTGAGATATGAGTTGATTTTGCAGTAACAACCCGCGCTTTCGGGACGTCCCACCGCAATGAAAGTAAATCCGTCCGTTTCGACAAGCGCGTCGTAAATTCTGAAACGCGCCTCGTTCAGAATGTCGATGGCTTGTTTGTTGTTGCCCTGTTCGACGTTTTCGATGACGTCTTTCCTTATATCGTCGATGGTATGTTTAACTTCGATGCCGAGTGCGGTCGAAAGTCCGACTGCGGGGTCTGCGTCGATTGCAAGTATTTTTTTGTCGGGATAAGTTTGTACAAGTGTTTTTACAATAGTTGCCGACAACGACGTTTTTCCGACGCCGCCTTTGCCCGCAACCGCAATAATCGTTGCTTTGTGGTCTGCCATAATTTTCTCCCAAAAAAAATTTGTCCTTAAAAGACATTGTTAAAATTTTATCAAAAATCGTTTTTGCAGTCAATAAAATTAAGGCATTTTTCGTCGAAAAATGTCAGTATTTCAAAGGATATATATCATTTTGGTAATTCAATGAAAATATATATCAAATTTTATATTAAAAATCAGTATTAAAGGTAAAAAAATACCGCTTGCGGCGCAAACGGTACTTTCTTCAAAAAGATAACTGTTGTCTTGCGGCTGTCGGAATTATATTAAAAAATCCGAGGCTTTCGCAAGGCAAAAATCATTGCTGTTTTTCGATTTGTTTCAGGAAACTTTTTCCCTGCAAAGTGTTTTCGATGCCAAACATTTCAAGTATCGTTGCCGAGATGTCGCTGTACCCGTCCAACGTGCAGAGGTTAACGTTTTCTTTCAGCATTTTGCCCGTCGCAAGCAGGAAAATATATTCTCTGCTGTGGTCGGTACTGGGCGTGAGAGGATCGCAACCGTGGTCGGACGTTATCATCAAAACGTCGTCGGCTTTCATATCATTCATAAACGTCGGGAGCCACGCGTCGAATTCGGCGACGGCTTTTGCATATCCGTCCACGTCGTTTCTGTGGCCGTATTTCATATCGAAGTCCACAAGGTTCACAAAGCAAAGCCCGTTGAAGTCCTTTGCTTGCAGTTCTTTCGTAACGCGCATGCCGTCGGCGTTATCGTGGATATGATAAGTTTCCTTTATGCCCTTTCCGTTGAAAATATCGTAAATCTTTCCGACGCCGATCGTGTCCAGCCCTTTTCTTTCGATAAGGTCAAGCATGGTGTCGCCGGGGGGCGTCAAGGAAAAGTCGTGGCGGTTATCGGTGCGGACAAAGTCCGGATAAGTCCCGACGAAAGGTCGTGCGATTACCCTTCCGACACCGTATTTACCCGTCAGAATCTTCCTGGCGATTTCGCAATAACGATACAGTTCTTTCACGGGGACGACGTCCTCGTGCGCGGCAATCTGGAACACGCTGTCGGCGGACGTATAAACGATGAGCGCGCCCGTGTCGACGTGTTCTTTGCCAAAGTCTTTTATGACTTCCGTGCCGGAATACGGCTTATTGCACAAAGTTTTTCTGCCGGTCTGTTTTTCAAACTCGTCGATGACTTCTTTCGGAAAGCCGTCGGGGAACGTGGGCAGCGGATTTTCCGACACGAGCCCAGCGATTTCCCAGTGCCCGACGGTAGTGTCCTTACCCGCCGATTTTTCGGAAAGCCGCGCATAAACGCCCGTCGGATTTTCGATGCCGCCTTCAACGCCGTCGATGTTGAACATTCCAAGTTTTTTCAGGTTATCTCCCACAAAAAACTTTGACGTTCTGATCGCGCGCAAAGTGTTGCTTCCCTCGTCGTGAAACTTGTACGCGTCGGGAAGTTCGCCGACGCCCAGACTATCCAGAACAATCAAAAAAACACGTTTAATCATTTATTTCCGCAATTTTAAGTGCGATTTCCATCATATCGGTGAAAGTATTCTGTCTTTCTTCGGCAGTGCAACTTTCCCCCGTGAACGGACAATCCGAAATGGTGCAGATGCACAGCGCGTTCTTGCCGGCGCGCGCTGCGTTCATATAAAGCGCGGCGCTTTCCATTTCAACCGCAAGCACGCCCATTTTACGCCAGTCGGAAAGGCTTGCCGCGTCGTCGTAAAAGGTGTCCGACGAAAACAGATTGCCGACCTTATAATTGACGCCCGCGTCTTGTGCAAAATCGACCGCCTGTTTCAGGAGTTTATAACTTGCGATCGGCGCATACGTGCCGGGAAGATTGAACTGACTTGCGTAATTGCTGTTGGTGCAAGCGCCCTGTCCGATGACGATATCGCGAAGGTTGACCTCGTCGGATATCGCGCCCGCGCTGCCGATTCTTATGATGTTTTCGACGTTGTAAAAATTGAAAAGTTCGTACGAATAAATACCGATCGAAGGTATGCCCATGCCCGACGCCATGACGGACACGATTTTGCCGTTGTACATACCGGTATATCCGTTAATACCGCGCACGCCGTTGACGAGTACGGGGTCTTCCAAAAAGTTTTCCGCAATGAATTTCGCGCGAAGGGGATCGCCCGGCATAAGGACGGTTTTTGCGAAATCGTCGATATTTGCACTGTTGTGTGGTGTGGGGATATTTCTCATAATTTACCTCATTTATTTTCGTTTGCTTTTGCGATTTTAACGATACGGCTCGACCTGTCTTTTGACCGACGAAGAAAAAATCGCAATGTGCAAAGCCGTTACCGACGCACACGCCGATTATATCAAAACGTCGACGGGATTTTCGAAGGCGGGCGCAACTTTTGAAGACGTGGAACTTTTCAAAAAACACGTCGGAAAAGACGTGAAAATCAAGGCGGCGGGCGGTATCGCATCGCTTGACGACGCCGAAAAATTCCTTTTCGTCCGCGCCCTCTTTCAGAGCCTGTTCCGTCTCAAAGAGTTTGACGTCGGCGGTGTTGTAGCCGTTGGGGAACCCGATGACCGTGCAAATGCTGAGGTTGTCCCCGACGTACTCTTTCGCGCGCTTCACGAATGACGGGGGAATACAGCACGACGCGACGTGATATTTTATGCCGTCGTCCAGAATCGCCTTGATTTCTTCCCACGTTGCGGTCTGTGCAAGCAGAGTGTGGTCGCAATGATTCAAAATTTCTCTGATGTCCATAAGCGTTTCTCCTTATTTGACTTTTTTATAGCTGCCCGTAAGAGCGCCGATTTGCATCTCGAAAGGCATATCGCCTTTTTTGATATGTTTGGTGATGGAACATTCGACAAATTCAAAAATAAGCCCGTCTTCGTCCTTGCCCATGTATGCGTAGCGGATTTTCGCGCCGCCGCTTGAAAACGTCGCGCTTTGGAACACCTTGTATCCGTTTTCCGAAAACTCCTTAATCGTCCTGTCAAGGTCTTTCGTCATATACATAAGGTGATGCGCCGCCTCGCCGCGCTTTTCGTAAAAGTAATCGTAAATATTCTTTTCGCCCTGAGTTTCGATGATTTCAAGTTTGGTCGTGCCCTTTCCGCCATAGAAGATGCGAACCTTGCAGTCCTTTTTTTCGCCGTGGTATTTAAGGTCGAAAGTGCCCTCGTCGGTGACGATTTCATACCAATGTTTAATGCCGAAAAGTTTGCCGTATCTGTCGGTTGCCTCGTTCCAGTCTTTGACGACGATACCGACGTGATTGATTTTGCCGTATTTCATATTAGCCCATCCTTTAATTATTTCACTTGATATTCTACACTATGCGCGCGCGTTTTGCAAACATTATTATTGCGGGATCGTTAATTTTTGTACAATGTCGGATGTATATGCAGATATATAATATCGGTTATTGACAACTATTGACAACTTCGCCGAGAAACGATAAAATATTTCCGATATGAAAAAAGACGTTGCCCTAAATTGCGAAAATACTTTTTCGGACGCCGACCGCCCGTCGAAAACAAAGGCTCTTACCTACGTTGCGCTGGGCGTTGCGGTCGTTACCGTTTGTGCGTGGATTTCAATCCCCGTCGGCGACGTACCCTTTACGTTGCAAACGCTTGCGGTTGCGGCAATCGGCGGTATTCTCGGCTGGAAAAAAGGACTGTTGACAATCCTTATTTACATTCTTCTGGGGCTTATCGGCGTTCCCGTTTTTGCGGGGTTCAAATCGGGCGTGCCCGCGCTTATGGGTGCGACGGGCGGATATATTTTCGGTTTTGCTTTCGCCGTCGTGATTTCGGGGCTCGCAAAACTTATCCCCGTGAAAAACAAATTCGCGCGAATCGGCGTGTTTTTCGCCGCAAATATTCTGGGGCTTACGATATGTTACGTTTTCGGTACGGCATGGTTTATCACGGTTTACGGGAAAAACGTAGGCAGTATCGGCGTGAAAAGCGCGCTTATGCTTTGCGTGGTGCCGTATATCGTGCCCGACCTTGTGAAACTTTTTATCGCGGCGGTATTGTCCGTCCGCCTCGGAATTTACATGAAATAAAATCGCAAAACACAACAAATATCGGACGGTTTTCCCGTCCGTTTTTTTATTATATCTCCTTATTGTTGCACAAAAAAGCATTTTGTGTTAGACTAAATTTGCCACACAACCGAATAATTTCATTTTTTATCCGAAAGATATCTCGTATAGGCAATACCGCTGCATTGGGTATCTCTTTCGGGTATGCAAAAAGTTGTGTGGCAACAACGCGGCGTATTGTAGTGCGTCGCTTTGGCGGCGCACTTTTTTTATTGCATACCCTCGCTTAATGCGAAGAAAAAATGATATGGAGGTACCCTATGAAACACAAAAAATCATTCGTTATGATCGCCACACTCGTAACGATATTACTGCTCGCGTTTTCGCTTGCCGCTTGTCACAAAACGTCGGGCGACGACAACAATCCGGACACGCCGCCCGCGCCGACAGAATTTACGGTAACGTTCGACTCCTGCGGCGGCAGTACCGTTCCGGCAGTAAAAGGAAAAACCGTTCAAACCGAACCTTTGCCCGAAAAAGATGGGTTCGATTTCGTCGGCTGGTACGAAAATTCCGATTACAGCGGCAATCGCGTCGCATTCCCTTATACCATTTCGAAAGACGTGAAGTTCTATGCAAAATGGCAGGAAAAGACGACATCGACCGAATTCACCTTGACGTTCGATTCCTGCGGTGGCAACAATGTTCCCGATATTAAAGGAACAAAAGGAACAGTTGTCAATACCGAACCTTTGCCTGAAAAAGACGGTTTTGATTTCGTCGGCTGGTACGAAAATTCCGATTATAGCGGCAATCGCGTTACATTCCCTTATACCATTTCGAAAGACGTAAAATTTTACGCAAAATGGCAGGAAAAAGCAACCTACGCTCAAACCACGCTTGACAACTTTGAATATACCGAAGCGGACGGCGTCGTTACGCTTACCAAGTATATCGGCGAGAAAACAAACATCATTTTGCCCGATGAAGCCAACGTTCTCGGGAGTGATTTATTCTCGGAATCTATCGTCGAGAGCGTGGTTTTCACCGCAGGCGTAAAAGAAGTAAATAAAACCGCATTTTATTGGGCAAGCAATCTTAAAAGCATAGAAGTCGTTAACGAAAACCCGTATTTTTCGGCGCAGGATGGCATACTTTTCAACAAGGATAAAACGGCGTTGGTGGTTTATCCGTTTGCAAAGTCGAATGACAACAGCAACGACGGTTATTCCATTCCGCAAGGCGTGAAAAAGATTTGCCTGTTTGCTTTTGCAGGTTATCATTATGCAAACATCGAGTTCCCCGAAGGATTGACGGAAATCGAAGACTATGCGTTCTATTATGCAAAGATGGGGAAAGCGATTCTTCCCGAGGGCGTTACGAATATCGGAGACTATGCATTCGCCTATTGTACAAATATGACCGAATTGTATATCCCACAAAGCACAGAAAGTTGCGGCAACAAGTACAGCGTTGTAAAAGGTTGCAGGAAACTTGAAAAACTTACCGCACCTGCAAACGTGCTTCAAGGTTCTATGTCGCTTGCTTCACTCAAAACGTTGGTGATAAACGGAGGAACGTCGTCTATGGGAAGCCTGTCGGGATGTGGAAATCTCGAAACCGTAGTTTTACCCGAAGGTCTTACCAACATTACGACAAGAGCGTTTAAGGATTGCAAGAATTTGACAACTATAAACCTTCCGAGCACGCTTACGACAATCAATCAAAACGCTTTTGAAGGTTGCGAAAAAATCACGTCGCTTACAATGCCGTCATCACTCAAAACAATCGGCAAAAACGCTTTCTTAAACAGCGGACTTGAAAACGTAGTCCTCAACGAAGGTCTTACCGAAATCAGCGGCGGCGCTTTCGATAATACAAAGATTACGAGTATCAAAATCCCCGATAGCCTTACGACATGCACGTATTGGACGAACGTAAAAACGCTCGAAACAGTCTATTGTCCTGCAAAATGGGCAGATAGCCTGTACGGATATCAATACCAAAACGAGGCATCGACAATCAGACATCTTTACATCACTTCGGGAACGACGATTGCGACGCCCAAAGCGCAAGGGCTTGTAAGTATCAGTTTGCCTGCAAGTATAACAAGCGCAACGCTTAATTTGAGATTCCAATACGCGCTTTGCCAAGTGACCAATTTGAGTGCATGCAACATCACGCTCCCCGACGATTTTGCAGGCGAGTACAGAACAAGCGAATCTGCCGCTTTTTCCGGCACGTTTGAGAAAGACGACAAAGATATGCTGGTATATAAATATCAAGAAAAAGTCGTTGCGTTGAAATATTACGGCAGCAAAACGCAAATCGGTGAAAGCGATCTTGCAGGTTATACCGATATCGCGCCTTATGCATTTTACAAGAAAGATATTACGTCCGTCGTACTTCCTGCTAATATCAAGTCGGTAGGATATGAGGCGTTTGCACAATGTTCGTCGCTCACGGACGTAACGATGAAAGGCGTTGAAAAATTGGCGTCGTGGGCGTTCTTCAACTGCTCTGCATTGCAAACCGTGTATCTTCCTTCAACCTTAAAGACCATAAAAGGTGCACCCTTTATGTATTGCGGAACCGAGGAAGAACCGTTGACAATTAAGTGCGCTTATGCAAGTGCTCCGTCGGGTTGGGAAAATACCTGGAAGAATACAGACAGAGGCACGCCCAACATAATCTGGAACGCTTAAAACAGTTACCCTAAACATAAGCCGCCGAATTTCGGCGGCTTTTTGATTGTATCGTGCCCGACCTTGTGAAACTTTTTATCGCGGCGGTATTATCCGTCCGCCTCGGAATTTACATTAAATAACAAAAACGGACGAGTTTTCGTCCGTTTTTGATGTCTTAATACACTCAATCGTTTGTCTGTTCGGTTTCCCCTGTTTTTTCAGCGCGTTCCTTTTTATTTCTTTCGATGCGTTTTCGTTGTTTTTCTTTTTCGGATTTGATATACGCAGAAAGAAGTATCGGCGCGCCGATCGGCCAGAATACGCCCGCCGCGACGGATTTCCAGAATTCCTTGTCTTTCAGGTCGCAATCGGCGCATAAAAACTTTGCCGTGGCAACCATAATCACGCCCATAGCGATAAGGTATGGCACGACAAATAACGCCCACACCCACGAATTCTCTTTCAACCACCTGTCAAACGGGGAAAGTTTTTCAAGCCCTTCTTCGTAAAACGACTTTGCGTAAACGACGTTCATATCGACGCTTCTGTACGAAGCGGGATTTATTCTTACTTTCTCAAAAACAATCGTAAGTTTATCGTCGGGGCATTCGTTGATTACGACGGGGTTGCTCGTTTTCGTATCCTGTACCACGCCGTCTTTGTCGCGAAAATCATACGTGCAAGTAAAACTTACGACGGGTGCGCCGGCGTTTATCTTATATTCGACGGTATAAGAAACGGTATATGTTCCCGTTGCTTCATCGTAAACCGAGGTTTTTTCAGGTTTACCATACAACCCTATGCCCGTCGAAATCGACGGATTTTCTTTTTTGTAATAAATGAAAAACTTATCGTACAATTTACGATAAATCGGGATGGCAACGTAAAACAACACTATTATCGAAACGAGAATAATGATTACGATTTTATAACGACGGTCGTCAGACACGTATTTTATTTTCGTATCCATATCGCTGCCCCTCCAAAAAATATTTTATCACGGAAACGGGAAAAACTCAACACCTTATTTACGCTTGACGATTTCGTGAAAATATCTATAATTTATTAAGACAAAGATAATATTTACGCATTGATTTGCGTATGGAGTTTTAATATGAGAAAAACCAAAATAGTATGCACGATAGGTCCGTCGTCGAACAACGAAGACGTCTTTCGCGCAATGTGCAAAACGGGGTTGAACGTCGCAAGGCTCAACTTTTCGCACGGGACTCACGACGAACACAAAAAAACAATCGAAATGATTAAAAAGGTGCGTGAGGAACTTAACCTGCCCATCGCGATTATGCTTGACACGAAAGGTCCCGAATACCGCATAAAAACCTTTGAAAACGGCAAAGTATTTATTCCCGACGGCGCGGACTTCACGTTCACGGCGCGCGACGTTCAAGGCAACGAAAATATCGTGTCGGTGAGTTACAAAGGTTTGCCGTCCGACTTGTCCGTCGGCGACAAAATCCTTGTCAACAACGGGCTTGTGTCCTTTGAGGTCGTCGCAATCGACGGCACGGAAATCAAGTGCAGAACCCTTATCGGCGGCGAACTTTCAAACCGCAAAAGTATGTCCTTCCCGGGAAAAACGCTCCGCCAGGTTTACCTTGGCGAGCAGGATAAAGCCGACCTTCTTTTCGGCATAAAAAACGGCGTGAGTTTTATTGCGGCGTCGTTCGTGTCGTGCAAGCAGGACCTTGTCGACCTTAAAACCTTTCTGAAAGAAAACGGCGGCGAAAACATCGATATAATCGCAAAAATCGAAAACCGCAGCGGCATTGAAAATATCGAGGATATTTGTTCGGAGTGCGAAGGCATTATGATCGGCCGCGGGGATCTGGGCGTGGAAATCCCGTTTGCCGAAGTACCCGCCGTCCAAAAGTATCTTATCACAAAATGCCGCCTTCTCGGAAAGCGCGTCATCACCGCAACCGAAATGCTGGAATCCATGATCCAGAACCCCCGCCCCACCCGCGCGGAGATTTCGGACGTTGCAAACGCCGTTTACGACGGCACGAGCGCGGTTATGCTGTCAGGCGAATCGGCGGCGGGCAAGTACCCCGTCGAAACGGTGCGTACGATGTCTGATATCGTCGAAGAAACGGAACGTCACATCGACTACGTTTCGCGCTTCCACGACAGCCATTTCAAAATCAAAAACAAGGCGGACGCGGTGTCGCACGCAACGTGCGGTATGGCAATCGATATCGACGCGAAAGCAATCGTCGTCACTTCAAATTCGGGCACGACCGTCCGTATGGTTTCCCGTTTCCGCGCGCCGATGGATATAATCGGCATGGCAACCGACAAGGCGGTGTGGTATAAACTTGCTTTGTCCTGGGGCGTACTTCCCGTCATGAGCGCGCACTACAACTCCACCGACGTTCTGTTTTACGAGGCGGAAAAGGCTGCGATAAGTAATATGCCGTCGTTGCGCCAGGGCGATTCGATTGTAATAACCGCAGGTACGGCGGGCGAAAAATCGGGCAATACCAACACGATAAAAATGGTCACGATTTCCCGATAATTTGCAAAAAACCATATTTAACGAAAAAAACAAGCGGAATAAACCGCTTGTTTTGTTTTTTATAAGTTTTAATATCGCTTATTTTTCAATGACGATTTCGTCGCCTGCGCGCACGATGCCGCCTTTCAGCACGCGCGTGAATATTCCTTCTTTCGGCATAATGCACTTTCCTGTGAGTTTCGCGATTTCGCACCCGTCGCCGGCGTGGCATTTTTTGCCGATTTGCGTAACTTCGTGGAGTGTTTCGCCGATTTTCAGTTTTGTTCCGACGGGCAATTCGTACAAACAAATCCCTTCCGTCGTCACGTTTTCGGCAAATTTTCCGACGCAAAGCCCGATGCCGTATTCTTTCATTTTGTTAATGCTTTCGATGCCAAGAAGACTTATCTGTCGGATGCTGCCTTGTTCGGCGTGAGAATCCCCGACGATGCCGAAATCTTCCTTCATTTCGACCTCTTCGACTGCGTGTTTGATTGTTCCTTTTTTCTCGCTTACGTTTACCGCAACAACTTTTGCCATATTACACCCTCTCGTAAATTCCGCTTTTTCCGCCTTCTTTTTTCAAAAGGCAAATCTCGCCGATCACCATACTTTTATCGACGGCTTTCAGCATATCGTATATCGTAAGGCTTGCGACGCTCACCGCGACAAGCGCTTCCATCTCGACTCCGGTTTTGTACGTTGCGACGGCGGTTGCCGTGACGAGTACTTTGTCGCGCCCGATTTCAAACTCGATTTTTACGTTGTCAAGGGGGACGTTGTGGCACATCGGGATAAGCGACGACGTGTTTTTTGCCGCCATAATCCCCGCAACTCTCGCCGTGTTCAGGACGTCGCCCTTCGGCGTTTCTTTATTTGTCAGAAGAATTATCGTTTCGGGCTTCGTTTTGATTTCCCCGCGCGCGACGGCAGTGCGTTTTGTCGCCGATTTTTCCCCGACGTCAACCATTTTCGCGCCGTTTTCGTCAACGTGACTCAGTTCCATATTACCCTCCGATTCCGTACATATTGATTTTTTGAAGCACACCCATTTCGATAAGGTGTTCCCGCGGTTTGATTTCCACCGCTTTCAGGATTGCGTCTTCGACGTTCCCGTCGGCAAGATACGGCTTTACGTCGACAAAAACGTCGTGATGCAAGCACGGTAAAATCTTGCCGTCGGCGGTCAGCCTGATGCGATTGCACGACGAACAGAACTTGCTTTGGAGCGCGGCGATTACGCCGATTTCGACGCCGTCTTTCGTCATATAAACGTCAACCTTGTTTTCGCGGCGAAGAAACTTCATATCGTTTTCTTTCACGAAAATATCCGCCGGCAGAAAATACTTATGGAACGCATGCTCGTTCATTATCGGCATCATTTCGATGAACCTGACTTTTACGTCGTGTTTTTTTGCAAATTCCGAAAACGCGCTCACGTCGTCGTTCACGCCCTTCATTAAAACGGCGTTGACTTTAATATTTTTTATGCCGCTGTTTTTCGCCGCAGAAATTCCCTGTATCGCACATTCGAGGTTGCCGCCCCGCGTGATTTTATTGTAAATTTCGTCGCTGAGCGAATCGATGCTCACGTTAAGCCCGTCAATGCAATCCGACAGTTTATCAATGTATTTCGGAAGATAAACGCCGTTTGTCGTCAATCCGATGCAAAGGTCGGGCAATTCTTTTTTTACCGAACAAATTAAATCCGCGGCGTTTTTCCTCAGAAGCGGCTCGCCCCCCGTGAAGCGCACCTTCTTTCCGCCAAGGTTATGAAACGCCCTGATTATCGTCATTACGTCTTCAAAAGACAGAATGTCGTCGTGCGACTTTTTTTCGACGCCGCATTCGTCCATGCAGTACACGCACCGATAGTTGCATCTGTCGGTCAGCGATACACGCATATAATCGATTGTCCGTGAAAACGCGTCTTTCATACCAAAATAATTTCCCCTGTTTTGTCGAACGTATAGCCGCCGAGCGCAGCCGTTTTTTCCCTGAAATCGTCGCTTTTCAAAACTCTTATGAAGTTTTTGATTTCTTCGTTTTGAAGCATCGATTTTTTCACAAGGAAGTCGTAACTTTCCTGCCCGACGGGGATAAAGTCAAGCCCCATTGCGTTTGCCGCCGACTCCACGCCGAGACCGCAGTCAAACACTCCGTTCTGCACCGCGCACGCAACCGCAAGATGCGTGACGAATTCTTTTTCGTAGCCGTTGACCTCGTCCTTGCTTATTCCGCTTTTTTTCAGAAGGTAATCGAACAGGAGTCGCGTGCCCGCGCCGCTTTGTCGGTTTGCAAAGGAAAACCTGCCGCCTTTAAGGTCATCGACGGATTTAATTCTGTCGTCGCCGCGACGCACCATAAGTCCTTGCGTGCGCCCCAGCCCTTTGATTATCGCCATCGTTCCCTCGCCGAAGTATTTTTTGACGAACGGAACGTTGTATTCCCCCGTTTCCGCGTCAAGAAGATGAATAGGCGCAATATGGCACGCGCCGTTTTTCATTGCGAAAATCCCGCCCATACTTCCGACGTGCGCCGACACGACGGGGATCGTATCGCCGATAATATCGATTGCCACGTCGTGGCTGCCGATAATCACGAGTTTTCTTTTTATGCTGTCAAGGTCGCTTAAAAGTTCAACCCTGACTTCTTCGCCGGAATCGTTACCTTCGACGTTTCTGTCGATATCGACGATGCCGTCGGCTTTGACCATACTCATAATTGCGGCTGCTCCCCTTTCAAGGGGCGTTGCGAAGTATTTGCCGTCGATGAACCCCAGCGCGACGCGCAAAAACTCGCGGCTTTTCAGCGACGATACGACGCGCTTTGTGAGCGTTGCCGTGACGTATTGTCTTTTCGTCGGCGGAGTGCAGGTCATTTTTTCAATCACGGGTTTAACGACCTTGTCCATCACCGTGTATGCGGAAACGGGATATCCCGGCACGCCGATGACGGGTTTATCGTCGATTATACCAAGCACCGTCGGCTTCCCGGGTTTTATTGCAAGCCCGTGCGCGACAACCGTGCCGAGACGCCCGATAATTTTTTTCGTAAAATCTTTCGTGCCTGCCGAAGAACCCGCGTTGATAAGCACGACGTCGTGGTTTTTTACGGCGTTTTTCAATGCGTTTTCAATCAGAGTTTCATCGTCGCGCACGACGTCGAATCTGTCGGGTATTCCGCCGTATTCGTCAATCAGCGCGCAAAAAACGCGGCTGTTGCTTTCGATAAGTTTCCCGACGCGCACGTCTTTCACGTGTTCCACCATTTCGTCGCCGGTGGGGATAATCGCGACTTTCGGTTTTTTTCTGACGGTAACGGTTTCGTTTCCCGACGCGAGAATCGCGCCGATATCTATGGCGCGGATTTTCCTTTTTGACGGGATGACCATCTCGTTCGCAACGACGGTTTCGCCGACGGCGCGTATATGCTGCCACGGGTGCGACGAGGCGTTGATTATCACGTTTTCGCCGTCCGCGACGACGTTTTCGATCATAATCACGCTGTCGTACGACGGTTTTATCACGCCGCCCGTGTTGACGTATTCGAACTCGTCCTTTTTAAGGGTTACGGGGTTGAGTTCGCTCGCTTCCACGGTGTCTTCGGAGCACACCGCGATTCCGTCCATTGCCGACGCGTTATAGCACGGATCGCACACTTTTGCGAACACGGCTTCCGCCGTTATCCTGCCCGCGGCGTCGATGGTTTTGATTTCCTCTTCCCCGATAGGTTTCACAAAAGACAAATACGTTTCCAGCGTTTCGTCCAGACTTTTATTTTCGATATAAACGTTTCTCATAATTCAAGAGGTATGACTTTGAGCGGGGCGTCCTTATAAATGCCCTCCTCGTCCTTTGAGATTCTGACGTAACCGTTCGCGCTCATCGCGGTGATGAGGTTTGCGGACTTCAAAAACACGGGCGTCGCGACGTACCTTGTCCCGTCAAAAGCGACGTTCACGAGTTGCAGCGTCGTACGTCCCGGCACGGACGGAAAATTGCACGCCGAAAAGCAATCCAGCGTTTTCTCCTTTTGTCCCCTGATTTCTTTCACGACGGTTGAAATTATTTCGTTGTAAACCATATATGCGGCGTACGGATTCCCGGGTAATCCCACGACAAGGGTTTTGTCGATTTTTGCAAGAATGGTCGGTTTCCCGGGTTTCATTGCAAGCCCGTGCATAAGGATTTCGCCGTCGGAAAGCACCCTTTCGGTAAAGTCTTTCGCGCCGACGGAACTGCCGCCGCTTATCAGCACAACGTCGCTTTTTGAAACGGCGGTGCTTACTGCATTTCTGATTTCGTTTTCGTCGTCTTTCGTGCGCGCGGTAAAGACAAGGTCAAAGCCGTCTTTTTTGATTGCCGCGGACAAAAGAGTCGTGTTGACGTCGCGGATTTTCCCGTCCGACGCGTCGCTCGATACGTCAACGAGTTCGTCACCCGTCGAAATTACCGAAATTTTAATTCCGTCGAAAACGTCGACGCGCCATATTCCGAGCCCCGCAAGAGCCCCCGCCGCAACGGGCGTTATTACGCTGCCCCTGTTCATCACGATTGAGCCTTTGTCAAGTTCTTCGCCGCAACGAATGACGTTTTCCCACGGCTTCACGGGACGATACACCGCGATTTCGTCGTTCAGTACTTCAACGTCCTCGATCATTACGACCGCGTTCGCGCCGTCGGGTACAACGCCGCCCGTGGGTATCGCAACACAGTCGCCGCTTTTCACACAAACGCCGGGCTTTTCGCCGATACGCAGGCGTCCCATTATTTTCATTACCGACGGAACGGACGAACCCGCGCATGCGACGTCGCCCGAAAAAACCGCATATCCGTCCACGGTGGAGCGGTTGTACGGCGGATATTTTTCGGTACTGAAAACGTCGTCGGAAACGGTATATCCGACCGCGTCCGACGTTTTTCGCGACGTTACTTTCAACGCCGTCGCTTCAATATTATCTTTTACGATTTTTTTTGCTTCTTTGGTGTCCAGAACCTTAAAAAACTTCATTTTACGTTTTCGCCGCAGTTATGTGCAAGCCCCAAAAGAATATCGAGCCCGTGTTCGACAGGCGACAATATCACGTCGATACTTTCCCTGACCGCCTTTTCGGAACCCGGCAGATTTATGATAAGGGTTTTATCCTTGATGCCCGACACGGCGCGTGACAACATCGCCTTTTTCGTGATTGCAAACGACGAAAATCTTATGGCTTCCGCAATCCCTGGCGCTTCCCTGTCGATCACGGATTTTGTGGCTTCGGGCATATTGTCGCGTGGCGAAAAACCCGTGCCGCCCGTTGTCAGAACAAGATTGATTTCACGATTGACGTATTCGTTCAATTTTGCAGAAATGGCAGTTAAATCATCGGAAACGACGTCATAACTTTCGATTTTGTAATTTGCCGCTTTCATAATTTCGACAATCGCATTGCCGCTTTTATCTTCTCTTTCGCCATTGAAACAGCTGTCGCTCGCGACAAGCACCGCAACCGTTTTCATCATAGTTTCACCACCCTTGTTTCCATTACGCCAAGATCCAGCATAAACAATTTTCCTTTCGTATCTTCGTCCTCGTGTTTCAGCACGGAATAAACAAGCGCGACCTGAATCGAGGCAACCAGCGCCACGACGAAGGAATAAGTCTTGTGCGGAACGTCCTTGGATTTTCTGTACATTTTCGACAGTCTTCTTTCGCCGGGATAGCAGATCATACATTGTCCCATAATCCCGTCGACCGCGCCGTGAATCAGCACTTTTTTGCGTTTCTCGCACTCTTCTTCGATAAGTAGCCGCGTTTCGATATTGTCCACGCAGTCCACGACGATATCGACCTCGTCGATAAGATAAGCGTTGTATCTCGTGAAGTCGTTGGGCACGCTTTTCACATGGGTTTTGCTGATATCTCTCACGCGGGAAAGCATCACTTCGGCTTTGTTCTTGCCGAGCGTGGAAAACAGTGCGCCGATTTGTCTGTTCATATTGCTTTCGGTATAATAGTCGCCGTCGACAAGGATAAGATAATCGACGTTAAGCCGCGCCAACTCCTCGGCAACGTAGCCGCCGAGTCCTCCGCAGCCTATGACCAATACTCTGCCGCCGAGTCCTTGCATTATCCCCCCGATGCGGGCGACAAAAACATTACCTTATCGCCGTCGTTCAATTTTGTTTTGTACATTTTCAGCGACGCGATATTCACGTCGTTGACGTAAATCAGAAACTGTTTTACTTCTTTTTCGCGGATGCAGAATCTTTCCGCAACGACGCTTATGAGTTCTTTAACGTCGTTTGCCTCGACCTCGATGGATCTTTCCTGAAATTTAACTCTTGCCGTACCGAAAAACTTTACTTCAATCATAATACGTCCTCCAAGCCAAGCCTTTTGATAAGTTTTTTGGTCGGGCGACCGTGTTCGTCCCAGAAACGCGCCTTGTAATATTTCGCGCGAAGTTTGTCAAGGGGCACTTTGCTTTTCGGATTCGTTGCGATCTGCAATTCGTTTTTAAGTCTTTCGGGCAAATCGTCGTCCTTTTCGCTTACGCCGAGTTTTATGTCGATAAGCCTTTCAAGGTTATATCCTCTTTCGCCGATTCTGAGGAACTTTCCGAAGTTCATTTTCATACCAGTCGCGTAATAAATCGCCTTTGTATGCGGCAGCATTTCAAACGGCATATGCATCGCGATCGCATTCGGCACGCGCAACAAAAGTTTGATTACAAGACCAAGTTCGGTCATCACCTTATTGACGACGCGCGTAACTATGCTGTTGGGCTTGCTCATAAGGAAAGTCGGGAAAAACGCATAGGTCGTGAACAGACAGTTTCCGCCCGCGCTACACGCTTCCATAAGGTCTTGGAACATGGCGCACAACACGCCTTTTCCGTGCGTGGTATAAGGATTGACGGAAAGCCCCAGCCCTTCCAAAACGACAAGGTAACCGCCGTTAAGGTGGCAGCCGCCCCTGTTCGCAACGGCGTATCCGAGCCCCTGCCCGACAGCCCCGCGCGGTTCGTACGCGGCAAGTTCCATACCCTTCGCGTTCATTGCGAATTCGTGTCCGCCGTACTTTTCGGCAAGGCGCATACTGCCTTCCGCAAGGTCGTCGCCGATGCCGCGGCGATACGCGATATCTTCGATAACCTTCCCGACGTTGTCGATTTTGCCGAATTCCAGCTCGTTTTTCCACATGCCTTTTTCGTTCAGTTCCATCGCAAACGAAATGGTATTTCCGCAGGAAATGGTATCCATGCCGAGTTCGTCCATCTCATAGTTCAGGTCGAGTATGCTTTGCATGTTGTTGTTGAGTATGTTCGGCCCGAAAAGCCCCAGAGTTTCGACTTCCGGACCTTTGACTTCCTTGCCTTCGACTTTAACGACGCGCGCGCACCGTATCGGACAAGTTACGCAACCGCTGTTTCTGACAAGGTAATCTTCTTTCAGCGTTTCGCCGCAAACGTCCTCAAACTTATCGTATTTTCCGCTGCGGTAGTTGTTGGTCGCAAGCAGGTTTTTGGCGTTCATTGTGGAAACGAGTCCCGCCGTGCCGAGTTCGGGCAGCTGAACGCCCGTGGTGGGATGTATACGCAGACGTTTCGTCCACTTTTCGTTGTTGGTTTTATATTTTTCTTCGTTGAAGATTTTCGGCGTAACGTGGCCGTCCGCAACGATACCTTTCAGGTTTTTGGAGCCGAAGACCGCGCCGACGCCGCCTCTGCCCGCCGCCCTTTCGTTGCTGACGACGCAGGCGTATCTCACAAGGTTTTCACCCGCGGGACCGATGACGAACTTTTCCCCTTTGTCGGGAATTTGTTCCTGTGCCTCGCCTGTTTTCATACCCCAATACGGAGTCGCGTCCTTAAACTCGACGCCGCCCGCCGTGACTTTAAGATAAACTTTTTCTTCGCTTTTACCGGTGATGATAAGGGCGTCGTAGCCGGCGCGTTTCAGCGACATGCCGAAGTTACCGCCGCAGTTTGACGACGTATAATACCCCGTAAGCGGCGAAATCGTCGACGTGTTGAACCTTGACGAGCACGGCGCACCGAGCGCGTTCAGCGGTCCCGTCGTCACGACGATGACGTTTTCTTCCGACAGCGGGTCTATTTTCCCTTTGATATGATCTGCGATGATTTTGGCAGCCATAATTTTGCCGCCCAGATATTTTTCCCTGTCCTTATCCGAAAAAGGATACTCCGAAACGCTTCGGTCGGTCAGGTTGACTTTCAGAACTTTCCCGCAATAACCGCAGTATTTCGTGCTCATAATTCACCCCCGTGTACGTTGCGATAAGTTGCCGTTATCGCTTCTTTTTTACATTTCGTCAGACAAAAGCCGCACTTGATGCACAATTTTTCGTCGATGTTGAATTTTTGTTTGATGACGCCGGAAATCGCGTCCGCAGGACACGCACGCTTGCACAAAGAACAACCTATGCAGTTGTCGCCTATGAAAATTGTTTCCACCCTTTTCTGGTCGTCGTCGCACAAAACGGCTTTCGTGATGCACGCGTCGTAACACTGACCGCATTCCTTACACTTTTCGCGGTCGATTTCCCATGCTTTTTCTTCGATATTGTGAATTAAACTTTGAAACGGACACACATAGTTGCAATATCCACAATCTGCGCATTTGTCCTTATCAATTCGATACATAATTTTCCTCCCTCTTGTGTCGAAACAACATTTGCGTAATGTTATGTGTATGTATGTTATAAATATATGTTACCACATTCATGAACAGTTGTCTATATCTTTTTTCGCCAATTTTTTATGTAAAATCCTTACATTTTCGCCGATTTTGTCCAAAATTTATAAAAAAATTACTGTTGACAAGCCCGTAATCTTATGTAACAATAAAATTAAATCCGATTTCGTACGCCTACAGCGCCCGCCATGGAGTACGAAACGATAGGGTACGTCTGAAAACGGACGTGCCTCCCATTGAGGAAAGGAGGAAAACTTAATGAAACAAAACAAAAAACTGTTTGCACTGCTTCTGGTGCTGGTAATCGCTTTCACGTCCCTGGCTCTCGTTGCCTGCAACAAGGACGTCGATAAAGGCGGCGACCAGGCGAAAAAGGTCGTTCGCATTTCAACCACCACGTCGGTAAACGACAGTGGTCTCATGGCTTATCTTCAACCATATTTCAAAGCAGATACGGGATACGACTGGGAAATTTCTTCGGCAGGCACGGGCGCCGCTATCAAAGCCGCACAATACGGCAACGCCGACGTAATTCTCGTCCACTCCAAAAAATCCGAAGAAGCTTTCGTATCGGAAGGTTTTGCTCGCGTCGTTGACGGATATAAGTCGGAACGCGTGTCGTTCATGTACAACTACTTTGTGCTTGTCGGCCCCAATGGCGATCCTGCCGGCGTTGAAAGCGCGGCTACGGTCAAAACGGCGTTCGCAAACATCAAAGACGGAAGTCATCCGTTTATTTCCCGCGGCGATAAGAGCGGCACCCACAACAAAGAAGTTACTTTGTGGCCAAGCGGAACGTTGAAGAAAGACGGTTCCAACGATATTAACGATATCCCTGCCGCAATTCTTAACACAAAAGATAATCCCTCCGGTTGGTATTATTCCGCAGGTCAGGGAATGGGCGCATGCTTGACAATGGCGAATGAGAAAAACGCTTACGTCCTTACCGACAAAGCGACGTTCCTTTCGTACAAAAACAATCCCGACGGGGACAAACTTCCCAATCTTAAAATTCTTTACGAAGCCGACAACGACCTTAAAAACACTTATTCGATGCTCGCCGTTAAACCCAACGCGCCGTTTATCGGCTTAGACGGCAAAGCATTGCCCGAAGGTCAGGTGAAAATCGACACGACCGCTGCCGACGTATTCGTCAAATGGATGACAAGCGAACACGCCAAAGCGTTGATCGCATTCTATGGCGAGACCAAGTACGGCGGAAGTCTTTTCTCCCTTATGGACGGATATCTCAAATAATAAGATATTTTGAAATCGGCGTGGGAACAGGCAATTCGGTTGATGCAAGACAACGACCCGTTGCTTGACAACATAATAAACACTACGCTTCAAATGGCGTTTTCAAGTTCGATAATAGCGTTCCTTTTCGGGACGCTTATCGGGCTTCTTGTCGCGTTCAACGATTTCCCCGGTAAAAGAATCGTCGTAACGTTTATGCGCACGCTCATGGGATTACCGCCCGTTGTCGTGGGTATTATCGTTTACGTTTTGTTTTCCGGCACGGGGCCTTTCGGCAATCTGAGGCTTATTTATTCCGTAAAGCTTATGATAATCGCGCAGGTAGTATTGATTACGCCAATCGTTGCGGGAATGACCGAAACGGCAATATCGCCCATAGTCAAAAACGCTCTCCCCTCGCTAAAAGGTATGGGCGCTAATCCTTTCAAGAGAGTTTTTTTGATTATCGGCGAAAGCAAGTATCAGCTTATTGCGGTATATTTGTTTGCTTTTGCGCGCGCGATATCGGAAGTCGGCGCGGTGCAGATTGTCGGCGGAAACATTCTTTACAAAACCAGAGTTATGACCACTGCAATCGCCCTGAATTACAACACGGGCGATTTTTCGATGGCGATCGCGCTCGGATTCATTCTTCTGATGATATCCTTGTGCGTAAATTGCGTCGCCGCGTTATTACAATTCGGATTGAAACGAAGAAAACATGCTTAATCTGTCTTGCAAAAAAACATACGACGGGAAAGTCGTATTAGACGTCGGCGGACTGATTTTCGAAAAAGGAAAACGCTACGCGGTCATCGGTTCCAACGGATCGGGAAAAAGCACCATGCTCAAAATTATCGGCGGCTTGATAAAACCCGACAAAAACGCGATTTTTGAAACGGACTTCCCCGGCGGTGGCAACACAATCTGTTATATGTCCCAGACAAGTTACGCTTTCGATATGTCGCTGAAACGGAACGTATACGTCGCCTGCCCCGACCTTCCCCGCCTTAAAAGCAGGGATACGCGCCTGTATTACAAAAACAGATGCAACGATCTCATTCGGGATATGGGATTGTGGGAACTGAAAAACAAAAACGCTTTGAAACTTTCCGGCGGCGAAACCCAAAGAATGGCTTTGTGCCGCGTATTTGCCGACAAGCACGAAATCCTTCTTCTTGACGAGCCTACGTCCGCAATGGACGTTGCCGCAACGGCGGTCGCCGAAAATATGCTCGATAATTATTGCGCCGAGTTTTCGCCAACCGTTATCTTTGCAACTCATTCGGTCAATCAGGCGTTAAGACTTGCCGACGAAGTGCTGTTTTTATGCAACGGCATACTGACGGAACGGGGCGATCCCCGTGAGATACTTTTGAATCCGAAGTCTGAAAAACTCAAATCGTTTTTAAGCAACGTCTGACTTTTTCAAAACGAAAAAGGCGCAAATTATATTGTGCCGAAACAAAACCAAAACCGCCCGAAAAGGCGGTTTTTTTGTGAAAAGTATGTTCGTTTAACGCAAGGTACGTGCTTGGCGGAGGAAGAGGGATTCGTTCTTGTCTTTTGCAAAGCAACCTTGGTCAGCAGTTTTTATGCTTTGCAAAAGCCTTCGGGCAGCCGCTAAAAACGACGCACCGTGTCGTTTTCTTAACGCTCTCGTTCGAATCCCTCTTATTAAGTACCGAAAAACAAAACGAACAAGCAAAAAATGCTTGTCCGTTTTGTTGGCGGAGGAAGAGGATTCGTTTAATAGCGGAGCGAGTGAGTTTACTCACATAAGCGAAGCGTCTACGCTCAACAACCGCGCTTTCGCGCTAATGCCCTGCATTTGACACTTCGTGTCCGGTTGTTGGCTATGTCCGCTGCGCTCGATTTTCGCAAATGCAAGCGCTTGCTTCTCTCTTCGCTTGCGGTCAGCCCCGTGATAGGGGGTTCAGCGGCATAGCCGCGCGCAATCGCAGATTGCACGAGAATCACTCTTCCGTAGCAACAAAAAACCCGACAAAATTTGTCGGGTTTTTGTGGCGGAGGAAGAGGGATTCGAACCCCCGTGGGCTTTCACCCAAACGGTTTTCAAGACCGCCTCGTTATGACCGCTTCGATATTCCTCCGTTTATTACAACGGTTGAAAGTATAGCAATTATCGCGTGTTTTGTCAACCGCATTATTGAAATTGTCGCGCTGAAATCAGTCGTCGTATTCGGGGACGTAGCCCGAGACGTCTTTAATCACTTCGCCGGCGATAATAAGTCCCGCGACCGACGGCACGAAAGAAAGCGAGCCCGGCGTCGAGCGGCGGCAGAGGCGGGCGTTCCCGTGATTTCGTCGATGGGCGCGGGCAACAAAACGGATCCGACCGCGTTTAAGGTTGCGGATTTGTACGACACGTCCGTGTGTCCCCTTGCAAAAGTGATGCGAAAAGAGTGCAAAAAACGCGCTCTCAAAAACGTGAAAGTCGTGTATTCCACCGAAAAAGCGGTGAAACAAAAATCCGCGCCGGACTCTGACGACGTGAATCCGAAAGCGCCTGCTGTTTCGGGCAGGAAAAACGTCTTGTAAGTCGCGACCTTGCAATCGGGATTTATCGCGTGCACGCGCTCCTTAAAAACGTCGACCTTATACTTTCCTATCGTATCGTGCGTTGCGATTATCTGACGGTTCAGATTGGTAAGACACACGGTGTCGTTGTCGATGAGATCGAGCGCGCCGATTCCCGTCCTTGCAAGCGCTTCCACGACGTATCCGCCGACGCCGCCGACGCCGAAAACCGCAACCCTTGCCGCGGCAAGTTTCTGCATTGCGTCATGCCCTAAAATCAGTTCCGACCTTGAAAACGAATTTGCCATAATATCTCCTGTTTTTTATATTTTACACTGTTATCTTTCCTAAATCAAGCGATTTTGCGCCCGCGCGCCGAAAGCGGTTTGTCGCGATTCGATTTTTCCCGTCATTCATTGACATATCGCCGTCGAAAATATATAATATAACCACAAATTTTATTTTTAAGAGGGGTTTTATGACAATTTTTCTCAACGATTTGCCTTCAAAAGAAAGTGTGATGGAAAATATGCAAAAGATGAACTCTTTCGGCAGCCGTCTGACGGGTACGAAAGGTCAGAACGCTTACACGGCGTGGCTGAAAGACGAAATCGCAAAAATGGGCTACGACGTGGTCGACAAGCAATACACGTTCAAAAAATGGGAGGCGACGGATTGGTCGCTGACGGTTGACGGACAAAATATCGACGTTTCTTCCCCCTTCCCTTACAGCGGACTCACCGACGAAAAAGGCGTGACCGGCAAACTCGTTACCGTTTTCAACAACCCGTTGGATTTCCAGCGCGCAAGGGGCAAAATTGCGGTATGCCGCATCAAAAACCTTTCAAAAATCAGCAGTAAAATCGCATTCAACAAGCGCGCGTCCGTGCCCGAAAACCTTGAAATCGAAAAAAGTTACCGCGGCCCCGTCAGCACGTCTTTCGTCAAAACGCTGCTCTCGTTCTGGGCGGCGAAACTGTCGGGTATGAAAGGTATGATCTGCATCTGGGAAGATATGTCCGACGCAATGGTCGAAGGTCAGGTTCTCAACTTTATTTTGGGATATCTCGGCGTACCCATGCTTTGGGTGAACGAAACAAACGGCAAAAAAGTCCTTGCGGCGGCGAAAAACAAAAAATCCGCAACGTTGCGCCTTGTCGGCAATATCGACGACAACGCAAAGACGGAATCTTTCCACGCAATCCTTAAAGGCACCGGCGACACGAACGAGGCAATCATCATAAACACCCACACCGACGGCTGCAACTTCTCGGAAGAAAACGGCGGGATCGGTATCCTTCCCATGATGAAATATTTTAAGGCGCACCCCACCAAACGCACGCTTATTTTCGTGTTCGTGACGGGACACTTCCGTCTGCCCGTCTTCCGCGAAGGTATTATGACGTCCAATCAGGCGACGGGAAGATGGCTTGCCGAAAACAAGAACCTTTGGAACGGCAAAACGTACAAAGCCGTCGCGGGCGTGTCTGTCGAACATCTGGGCTGCACGGAATGGAAAGACGTCAACGGCGTTTACACAAAAACCAACGACATCGATACCGAACTTGTTTACACCGGCAACAAAAACCTTGATAAGATTTATTACGAGGCGATAAAAGACAGGAAAAACGTCAGGACAACCACCCTTCGCGCGCACAACACGATGCACTTCGGCGAAGGACAGCCGCTGTCCAAAAAACATATCCCCGAAATCGCGCTCGTTACCGCCCCCGATTATCTCTGCTCGGTCGATCCGACGGGCAACGAACATATGGACAAATTCAACCTTGACCTTATGTACGAGCAAATTCAGACGTTCATCAACTGCGTGAATCTCATCGACGGAAAAACCAAAAAAGAAATCGGCAAATCGCAAGGAATGTCGTTCGGTCTCGGCAGACTCAAATAACAAAAATACGACAAAATCCCCGAAGTTGTTTCGGGGATTTTTTATGCCTTTTTTCGATTAGTTTTTCTTTGATACGACGTCGCCCGTTTCGGGATTTATAAGCAAAGCCCAGTATCCGTTATCGCCCGCGATAAACGAAATATACCAGTAATACGGGCTGTCGGGCGCGCGTCTGTCCCGCACGAGTTTTACCATAATTTCGCGGTTGAAAACGCCGTCCGTCGTGTTTGCGCCGATTTCGTCTTTCAATGCGGTTTTTGCAATATCCAGCACTTTACAGTAATCAATTTTGCCGTTAAGTGCGTTTTCAAGCGGTATCTCGCTTTCGACTTTGTCGTATTTTATCACAATCGACTTTATCGTATCCTTGAAACTTTCGGCGTCGATAACCGCCGTAAAATTGTGCGTTACGACGTCGCGTTTGAGTTCGCCCTCGACGCTTCCGCCCTCGTAATTCAACACGAAAGTATACGTCTTGTTCTGCAAATTCGCTTTAAGCGGGATAAGCGTGATTTCCGTAAAGTTTTGAACGTCCGTCGCTTTCCCGTCCGCAATGAAAAGTTTTTCTCTGACGCCGCTCGTTACGGCAACTTTGAAGTCTTCGTTCTCGCCGACGTAGCGATGTGTTTCGGCGTAACTGACGTTTTTTGAAATATCGACTTCGTTTTGTTTGGTTTTCTTTTTGCACGCCGAAAGCGAAAACACCGTGCCGAGCGTCAGGATAATCGTAAGAATCAAAAATAATGTTTTTTTCATAAATTGCACCTCGGTTTTTCTACTTATAAAAAATGCCGTGGGTTTTGCGATTATGCAAAAAAACATGAAAAAACCTTGCCGTTCAAGCAAGGTCGTAAGGTGATTTATTCTTCTTCCGAAAAATCGAGGCTGTTCATTGCGGACGAGATAATATCGGTGTCGAACCCTCTTGTCGCAAGGAAGCAATAGGCGCGCTCTTTAAGTCGCGTGCGTTTTTTCTTTTCCTTTTCGATATACTTTTGCGCCATGGAAATTGCTTTTTCGATTTCTTCCTCGTCCGAAAGTTTCGCGTATGCGACTTCCTGCGCGACGTTTTTATCGATGCCTTTTATGGTGATAAGCTCGTAAATAATTTTTCTTCGCCCGGTTTTTTGCCCCTTGTACGAAACGTATGCTTCGGCGTAAGCGCGGTCGCCGAGATAATTGTAACTCAGCAATTTTTCGACGGTAACGTTTACGGCGTCGTCCGAAAACTTTTTGGTTTTCAGATTTTTCCGTACTTCGTTCTGCGATTTTATCCCGCGCGACAGGCTGTCGATTGCCGTCGTGAAAGCGATGTGTTCTTCGCCTTCCTTTGCGATGCGTTTAAGTTCCGCAAAGTCGATATTTTTCCCTTCGACAAGCCCGTATTCCTTGATCGTGGCTTTGAACGCGCGGCAGATTTCGCCGTCGCTTAAAACTACGTCGGCGCGTTTTTTGTCGTATGGAATATCCTTGATTTCGGCAATGTACGTCATAGACTAAAACGTATCGTTAAAAAGGCAAGTCGCCGTTATTTATACTCTGGTCGCCGCTTTCGTTGTTTGTGAAAGTCATACCGTCGGAGTCCGAAAAGTCAAGCGGTTCTTCTTTTATCGTCGCGGGGGTTGCGGTGTCGTCCATCACGATTTCGACCGTACCTTTCTGTCCGTCGTCGTCCACCATTTTCATATCGTCGAATGCGTCGTCGTCCGAGCGCATTTGTTCGACAGACGTGATTTCGGTGTTGAGTTTCGCCGCGGGCTGTTTTTCTTCCGCCGTGGACATTTCTCTTATGTCGATGGGTTTGAACGTCTGCATATCGCCGCACCAGTCGAAGTACACGTTGCCGGTTTCGCCGTTACGGTTTTTTGCGACGAGCATTTTCACAAACTTGTGATCGCCGTCGTCGTCGTAACTTGCGGCGAACTTGCTTTCTTCCGACTTCGGATTTTCGACCTTTTTGGGACGATGCAGGAACATTACCATATCGGCGTCCTGTTCGATTGCGCCCGATTCGCGAAGGTCGGAAAGTTGCGGTTCTTCCCCGCGCTGCTCGGTGCCACGCGACAACTGCGAAAGCACCAGAAACGGCACGCCGAGTTCTTTTGCATAAAGTTTCATCTGACGGCTCATCGTCGATACTTCCTGCTGGCGGTTTTCGGCCTTCGACTTCGTATCGAGGGTGATAAGTTGCAGGTAGTCGATTATGACGAGGTCGAGCCCCACCGTGTTTTTCATACGGCGGCATTTGCTGATGATATCGCCCGGGGTGTTGCCCGAGTTGTCGTCGACGAAAATTTTACTGTTTGAAAGTGCCTCGTGCGCGTTGAAAAGCCTTTGCGTTTCGTTGAAATTGAGCATACCGGGCTGTTTCTGTCGCTTGAACGAGATTTGCGAAACGGTCGTCAGCATACGCTGAACAAGTTGTACCGTCGGCATTTCAAAACTGAAAATCGCGACTTTTTTATTGTTGCGGATTGCGGCGTTGATTGCAACCGTAAGCGCAAACGCCGTTTTACCGACGGACGGACGCGCCGCAAGAATACACAATGCGCCGGGCTTCATGCTTTCGATTTTTCTGTCCAGCAACTTGAATCCCGTTTTTATGCCCTCGTCGACGTAATCGCCGCGCTGCATTGTGTTGATTTTATTGAGCGCTTCCGACGACGCTTCGACGATAGGTTCAAGCTTGCTTGCTTCCTTTTCTTCGGAAATTCTGAAAACGGTTTGTTCGGCAAAGTCCAACGCCTTGTTCGCGTCTTCCGCGGTGTAGGCGTTTTTGCTGATTTTATTGCCCGCCTCGATAATGCCCCTTAACAGGCTGTCGCGCTTCACGATTTCAAAATACTTGTCGGCGTTTGCGGTGCTGGGGATTCCGGTTGCGAGTTTTCCGATGTATTCCATACCGCCCGCCTCGGCGATTTTCCCGCTTGTCGCAAGTTTGTCCGCGACGGTCAAAGCGTCGACAGGCTCGTTATTCTGAATAAGATTGTAGATTGCAAGGAAGATTTGTTTGTGCTGCTGCAACGCAAAATCGTCCTCGCGAAGAAGAGTGGTGAAGTCGTTTGCGACGTTCGTGTCCATCATGATACTGCCGAGCATCGCCTGTTCCGCCTCGTAGTTTACGGGCATTTTCATAACTTTATCTGCCATATTTTTACCTCTTAAACGCTGATACGGTTAGTATGAGCGAAAATTAAGAATTGTTGCGTTTCGTATTTTTGTGCGACATTATTTCCTTTGTTACGACAAAAACAAGGAATACAAACACCGCCGCGATAATCGCGATGCCATACCACATTGCGCCCTTGATTTTCATCACCGTGATTTCCGCGGTGTCGTTGCCGCCGTCGAAATTCCACACGTGCATGTAATTGCCGTCTTCCGTTTTCACGACTTTGTCGGCGTTGGACGTCGTCGATTTGTACGGCGTAACGAACGTATAGGACGTGTCGGCACCCGAAAGTTTCAAGGCGATTTTCTCGGCGTTTATCTGCGACAGTCCGCCGCTTGTCAAAACCCCTGCAAACCACCAGGTGTTCGTGCTTATAAACTTCCCGGAGACCTTAATGTCGCCAAATATCGTCTGTTTTACGACAAAAGCGTTTTCGTCCTTTTTCACGTCGTTTGTGATAATGCCGTTTCCGATAAGGTCGTTTTGCAATGCCTGCACGCTGTCAAAATTTTTCCTTGCGGTAACGGTGTTCCCGTCCACGCCTACGAAATAATCCTTGCGTATAAAGCCTTCTTTCAAGGCGTTCAGCGCTTCGTCGAGAGTAAGCCCCACGTCCGCCGCTTTCACCCCTTCTTCGGTGAGCGTAACTTTCACGATATGCGTGTAAGTGCCGTCGGAATTCTGGACGTAGGTAAAGTCGAGCGTGCCACACGCGGTAAGCGCGAATGCGGCGACGACAACAAGAATTATGCTTAAAAAGATTTTACTTTTCTTCATTGTACAACGCTTTAAGGCTGTTGAGCGTATCCCTGAATTCACGCATAGCGACGTTGAAAGGTTGCTCTGTCGTAAGGTCGACGCCTGCGAGTTTCAAAATTTCGACGGGAGGCATACTTCCGCCTGCCGACAGGAATTTCTTGTAGTTGTAAAACGCTTTGTCGCCGTGTTTTAATATCGAGTTTGCAATCGAAACGGCGGCGGTGATACCCGTTGCGTACTGATAAACGTAAAACGCCGTATAGAAGTGCGGGATACGCGCCCATTCGTAACGGATAAGGTCGTTGTGTCTGACGGCTTTGCCGTAGTATTTTTTGTTGAGGTCCATATAAATATCCGACAAACCTTCCGCCGACAGCGGTTGATTCTGTTCGACAAGGTTATGCGCTTTGAGTTCGAACTCGGCAAACATTGTCTGACGGAACAACGTCGTGCGGAACATATCGAGATAATAACTTAAAAGGAACTTCTTCGTATCAACGTTGTCGGTGTTTGCAAGAAGGTATTTCAGCATAAGGACTTCGTTGACGGTCGACGCGATTTCGGCAACGAAAATTTCGTAATCGCTTTTTGCGAAAGGTTGCGCCTTGCAGCTGAAATAGGTGTGCATTGCGTGTCCGAGTTCGTGCGCGATCGTGAAAACTTCGTGCGTGCTTTTCTGGTAATTGAGCAGGACGTAAGGATGGCAACCGAACGTGCCCATGCTATACGCGCCGCTGCGTTTTCCCTTGTTTTCAACGACGTCGATCCATCTTTCGTTGAACGCTCTGTCAAGGAGCGCGGCGTATTCGTCGCCGAAAGGTTTCAGGGCTTTTTTCACCATATCGCATGCCTTTTCGTAAGGAACGGCGATGTCCGCGCCCTTCACCATCGGGCAATGCAAATCCCACATATTTAGGGTTTCGACGCCGAGAACCTGCTTTCTGAAAGCGATGTACTGGTGCATATAGCGGCAGTTGTTGTCGACGGCTTTGATAAGGTTTTCGTAAGCCTTTACGTCGACGTCCGTCCCGGAAAGCGCGCCTTCGAGCGAAGACGAAAATCCGCGCACTTTTCTGAAAAACCAGTCTTTTTTGACGCTGCCCGCATACAGGGACGTGATTGTGTTGATATGGTTTTTATATGCGTTGAACATGCTTTCAAAAGCCTGTTGTCTGACGCTTTGGTCGGGATTTTGCAGTAACACGCCGTACATGCCGTGCGACATTTCGACTTCTTTGCCGTCGACGGTCACGGGGTCGAACTTAATATCCGCGCTGTCGAGCATCTGGAAACTGTCCTGGAAGTTGCCCGAAAAGTTTCCGACTTCCGCAAGCAACGTTTCTTCCTTTTCGGACAAGACGTGTTTTTTGTCTTTCGCAAGGCGTTCAAAACGGTAACTGTAATCCGAAAACTCGGGCTTTTTGGACAGCGCAAGAAGTTCTTCTTCCGAGCGTTCGCAAATTTCAGGCTCCGCAAAAGCGGTAACGGTGCCGAAAGTTACTGCCAGCATTTCGGCTTTCGCGTTCATTTCCTGATATTTTTTGACTCTGAGATCCTGATGATTACTCATCGACGAATAACAATAAACCTTGATAAGGTCAATCGCGATTTCGTCCTGCTTTTTCAGAAATTCCAAAAGGACGTCGTCGTTTCCGAGTTTTCCTTTGTATTCCTGCAAAGACGGTGCTTTTTTTGAAAGTTCGTTATATTTTTCTTCCCACGCCTCGTCGCCGTTGACAAGGTCGCAAAGATTCCATTTGTATTTGTCTTTTACCGATTTTCTTTCGGGTATTTTTGCCATAAAGCCCTCCAAATTGAAAAATTATAATAAGTATATACTTATCCGCCGCGAAAATCAAAGATATTCGTCGTCAAAAAACAAAACCACAACCTGTTGCGGTAGGTCGTTTTTCAAGCGGCAAATAAATTAAAAATCGCAAAGCTGGTCGCTTAAAAACTTGGGTTCCGACGTAAGATTGACCTTAATTTTTCTCAGCGCGTCCTCATCGCTTTTAAGGAGCATTCTCGTGCTGTGCATTTCGCAACCGGCAAGGTCGTTTATGCAATCGACGCACATAGCCGCCGCCTCGTTGGTTGCGGCGCAGATCGACAGCGCGACAAGCACTTCGTTGAGCGTGAGCTTGTAGTTTTTCTCATGCAAAAACTGCTGTTTCAAATCCATAATGGGTTTGACGATTTGCGGCGCGATAAGTTTCAAACGATCGGGAAGTTTCGCAAGCGATTTCAAAGCGTTGAGAATGGTCGACGCGGGCGCGGACATAAGTTTCGTATCTCTGCCCGTAACTATCGTGCCGTCTTTGAGTTCGATCGCGCAGGCGGGTTCGCCGGACGCGGCTTCCTTATCGAGCGCGGGTTGCACGACCGCCCTGTTCGCGGGTTTGATGCCGAGTTCGCCCATTAAAAGTTCGATACGTTTTACGGTCGCAAGGTCGACTCTGCCGTTTTTATTGTCGCAGCAGCTCTTGTAATAGCGGCGGATGACTTCCTGTTTCGACGCTTCCTGACACGCTTCGTCGTCGAAAATGCAGTAGCCCGCCATATTTACGCCCATATCCGTGGGGGATTTGTAGTCGAGTTCGTTTGCCGAAAGTTTTGACAAAATGGAACGCACGACGGGAAACACTTCGATATCCCTGTTGTAGTTTACGGTCTGCACGCCGTACGCCTGCAAGTGGAAGTAGTCGATCATATTCACGTCTTTGATGTCGGCGGTCGCC
>OQWI01000085.1_pt1 | contig 43409 bp, 63 predicted proteins | sample 1691551 | NCBI WGS metagenome assembly OQWI01 (sample SAMN03418259, study PRJEB22391) | human gut metagenome | biome: human-gut; feature: organic feature; material: feces | host: Homo sapiens | place: Tanzania | collected 2013-01
ACAACATGCTCATTACTACCTATCTATCAATGAAAGCACTTATGCCGCACGTTTTTATTCTCCTGCCGATGAAAAAAACAGCACGCCTGAAAGGGACATAACAATCTATGTTTCTGTAAATCCTGAATCAAAAGCCGGAATGGAATTTACAGGTGAAAAAATTCAAGGAGCGGTTTCCGAGCAAGACACAGAAATCATAAACTACCTGCACGACTTGTTTTACGAATTCACTTCGCGCAGGCAAAAAGAAAATCTTGACTCATGTAAAAAAATCAACAGCCAGCAGGATTTTCATCAGTTCGGCGGAAACGTAAATATCCTGTTCAATCCTTATGTTCCGATTTTCAACATCGAAGAAATAAAGGCATCTGACGGACAAAGCATTTTTTCAATGGAAACTGCCGGGCATCTTGTGTCTTCAACTGACGAAAGTTTTTCTGTTTTTAAGGGAATTGAAGGACTTCCAAAAGACAAAAAACGAATTTTCAAAAAAACAAAATCGCAAGAAACCGAAGCAGAGTTCGGCGGTCAGAAAATCATATTGGACACAATGTGGAAGCAGTCAATGGAAAACTTGTGGCTTCTTGAAGATTTTGCAATTCTTTCAATGACAACAATGTCAGTCCCAGAAGAGCAAAAAAATCATGCAATGGACAGTCTTTTGCGCCGCCTTTGCCAAAGCACAGACTTGTCATATTCAATTGCACCGCAAAGAAAAATTACAATAAATGAAAATAAAATTTCTGTGATGAATATTTTCTATCAGCCTGAATCAGAAAACGTAACCCGCGACTTTAAAATTATAACGCAGAATAAAGGCAACGGAACAATTTCACTTCTTACGCTTACAATATTCGACAGCGTTTATCAGAAAAACAGAAGCTACTTTACAAAAATTCTTGAAAGCTACAAAGTTTCCCACTAGAACTAAAAACTGTTGCGGTTCAGCGGAGTGCCAATCCAAACGCCTTCGCTGCCAAGATATTCTTTCTTTTCGCCGTCCACCAAAAACTGAACATTTTCAACAGTAGGGAATGCGGTCGCAGTAAATACAATCTGCTGAAGCTGTCCGCGCAACCCTTCAATTCCGTACTTGTTGAATTCAAAGTCTCCGCTAAAATTCAAGGTGGCAGTTCCGTTTTTTACAGAAGCACCGATAAGTCTTGTGTTTTCAGAAACAAGCGAACGGCAACCGGAATTTTCTTCGGAAGCAACAGGTCCTTTTATCAAAGCGTTTACCGCGTCCATAAGCGGACTGTCGGATTTTTTCATTTCGCGGATAATTTCTTTTCTTGAAACTGAACCGTCGCTGTTTATTGTCATAAAATAAAGTTTGAGCTTCATGCTGGAAGTTTTGGGCGCGGTTTTTACAGAAACCTCTTTTCTTACTGTAGTTTCTTTTTCTTCTGGTTTTTGCGCGGATTCTTTCTTTTCTGTTTTGGAATTTATTTTTTCTTCAACTGCGGCTTCCTGCTGTTTTTTTGCAGCGTCATTCTGCGCCTTTATGTTTTCGTATATATTTTCCTGAACTTCTGACTGAATATTTTTCTCTTCAACATGAGAGCCAACGCCGTTCAAGTCAATTTCAATAGTTTCAATAGGAGCAACTTCATTTTTGTCAGCAACAGAAGAGCTTTTCACTTCCGCCTTTTCTACAAATTCAGGAGTCTTTAAGCCTGTCTTGCTGAAAAAACCAGTCGCCTTTAAGTTGCTTGCAATTTTGTCTTGATTTATAAGGAAAATTATAAGAATGAGCAGAGCAGCCAAAAGCCAAAGTGCAAGCCCGATTCCCGTTCTCTTTTTCTTTGCATTTTTTTCCGACATAGAGATGAGTATAAACCAGACCCGCTAAATTTTCAATAATGCAGTTTCTTTTGCCACACGGATTTGTATATTAAAAACTGCAATTTCCATGCCTGACTCTCTGTCATTACATCAACTTGACTATTGAAAGTTATTTAATTTTCATTATAATAGAAAGCAATAGCAATGGGGCTGTGTACTTTACTTGGTGCGCAGTCCCGTTTTTTTTTCAGCAGATATAGGCGGAACAAAATGGAAGACACAAAATCAGAAAAGCTAAGCACAGTTTTTGACGGGCTTATTCAAGACTACGAATCATTGCACAGCTCGCTCAATGAAATATACAACGAGTCGCAAAACATAAGAATTCTTTCGTTTAACTCTTCAATTGAAGCGGCAAGAGCCGGAACAGTCGGAAAAGGATTCCGCGTAATTGCAAACGAAATTAAAAACATATCCGAAAAAAACGACACGCAAAATCAGACATGCCAAAAAGTCGTTGACCAGATTGAAATAAAAATGCACAAGCTGATTGGAATAAGAACTGCGGAAATGGCATTCGACACAATCGACAAAGTTGACCGAAACCTTTTTGAGCGTTACTGCGATGTTCAAGCCTGGGCAACATTCGGAAAAATAATCGACTGCCTTGCAAATCCCACTGAAGAAAAAAGAATTTCAGCAGAACACACAATAGAAAGTCTTGTAAGAATTTATGAAGTTTACCATGATATTCTTCTTACGGACACAAGCGGAATTGTTGTATGCGTAGGTGTAAATAAAAATTTACGCGGACGTTCAATGCAGAACACAAAATGGTTCAAGGAAACATCTGAATCACAAAGCACAACTTATTCAGATATGTATTACTCTGAATCGGTAAAAGACTGGACAGTTTCGTACAGTTGTCCTGTGCGCGCCCAAGACGGAACAATTGTCGGAATAATTTCAACAAGGTTCAACTGGAAATTCATACTGAACATAATTTCAAGCGCGAAAGTTTCCCATTCAGGCGAAATATTCATAATAAATAGTGACGGACTTGTAATAGCTTCAAAAAACAAGGATGAAATTTTAAAACGGCGGCTTACAGACTGGGAAGCATTTGAGCATATTTCGCAAGGACAAAAAATGGGATTCTATACAAACAAAACCAGCAGAGCGCTTGAAGTTTTTGGATATTCAAAAACACCCGGCTACAATTCCTACAAAGGCAAAGAATGGTCTGTTGTGATAAAAGAAAATTATTGAAACTAAAGGGCGATTTTCCAATTTACGGAAACCGGCGTTACAGAAAAATGCACGCTTCCTTTTTTGAATGCTGTTTCTTTTTTTTCTGAATGCAAAGCTATAAACTCATGCACAAGCGGAACTCCAATTCCGCAGACAGTGCCCAAAGCCGCGCCAAAAATTGTGTCAGTAAGAAAGTGGTTTCCGCTTGCAATTCTTAGCCCCGCCGTTCCAATAGCAACTGAGTAAGATGCCGCAATTACAGGAATTTTCCATTTTGATTCAGGAAAATAACGGCAAAATGTATACGAAAGAAATCCTGCGCCCAAAAAAGAATCCGTTGTGTGTCCGCTTGGACTTGAAAACTCAAAGTCATAGTCGTCAAGTTTGTCTTTCGGGTAGCCATCATAATACATATAAGGGCGGACTCTTCTTATTCCCATCTTCAAAAAATTTTTCGCGCCATAATCAAAAAGATAAGCTTCAACATACATCGTAGTCAGCGTAAGAATATCTTCCGTGGAAAGAAAATCATTAAAAAATCCAGCACCATAAACTGCAAACGGAAGAGCAAGGCTCACGGTGCAAGTTGCAGTTCCAAGGTTGTCGAGAGTACGGTTGTATTTTTGGGAAAGTTTTCTGTCTATGAAATTTACTGAATCCAAATCATAGCTTCGTTCTGTATACTCAGGAAAGTCCAGAGTTTTTTCAGCAATAACCGCAGAAGTTGTAAAAGCAATTCCGGCTCCAAGAATAATTCCGTCCGCAACAGGATTTAGTTTAAACGGAGATTTTTCTGTTTGTGCAAAAAGTTCCGCGGAAAGCAGCTGAAAAAGAAGACAAATTAAAAACAAATACCTTTTCATTTTATTTTTTAAGCTCGTACATTATTACAGAAGCCGCCTGCGCAACATTCAAACTGTCAACTTTAGGACCGGCTTCTCCCATTCCGGCAAAAGGAATTATTACAAGTGAATCGCAGTTCTGGGCAACTTCTTCACTGATTCCGTTTTCTTCGTTTCCAAGCACAACCAAAGCAGGTTTTTCCTGACAAAGCAATTTCATTTCTGAAACTTTTTTCTGCGCCTTTAGTGAAGTTCCAAAACGAGCCATTTTTCCTTTCATGTCTTTGAGCAAAAACGGAATTGACCTTACAGAATAAATGTTTACAAATTCCATTCCGCCTTCTGCAACCCGGTAGCTGCTGGTTGTGATTGAAGACTGGGATTCGTCCAATGGAATTACAATATTTTTTATGCCGAAAAACGCCGCACTTCTTACAATTGCGCCAAGATTATTTGCATTTCCAACACGGTCAAGAATCACAGCATCTTCTTTTTGTTCAACCCAGCGCGCTGTAATCTCTGTATTAAGCGGAAGAATTACAGGAGTGTCAATCATCGCAACAACGCCCTGATGGTGAACACTTCCGCAAAGCTTTTCAAGCTCAACAGAATCTGCGACTTTATTGTAAGGACGTTTTGAAGCAGCCATTTTCTTGCAAAGTCCGCCAAACAAAGGAGCTTTTTCTTCCATAAAATATAAGCGGCGGATTTTCTGGCTGTTGATTTTTTCCAATGTTTTTACAGCTGCAAAACCGCAAACTGCAAGTTCATTTCTTTGAGTGTTTTTCATAGCAAAAATATATCCATAAGAAAATAAAAATTCAATTCTGTTTTAAGGTTGAAAAACTATTCTTCAAATTTTGAAATCTTTGACTTTCTGGAGCCGACAGCATAAACACTTCCAAGAACAGCGCATGAAAGGACAACCGCGCAAATAACTTCAAAAAATCCGTTTGTAATCATCGTTGTTGCAATAATCGCCGCAAACGCCTTGAATCCGGAAATATTTTCTGTGCTGATTCCGATTTTTTCAATTGCTCCAAGAACCATAGGGAGAAAAATGTTTCCATAGAAAATAAAAATCGCGCCCATAACAAGAACAGTATGAATAAAAGTTCCAAGAGCGGCGGAAAAAGCAACACTTATAATTTTGGGCATGTGCGGAATAAAATTGAGCAAAGTAAAAATTCCCCAGACAGCAACTGGAAAAAGAAGGCGAGGCAAAACAGAAACAAGCGGATTCATAAAAAACGGACTTGCCGCGGCTCCAAGCATAAGATTTTTTACAAGGCTAGAAACGCCAAAGACGAATCCAGTTGCAAGCCCCGGAATAAGCCCAGCCAAAAGAGTCGCAAGAATTACAGGAATGTGCATTAAAGTTATTTGAATCGCGCTTCCAAGTTGAATGTAGCCAAGCGGCGTAAAACTTAAAATAATGCTAAGCGCAGAAAATGCTCCTGCCATGGCAATCTTGTAGTTCATGGAATTATTTTCGTTTTTCATTTTTATTACCTCAATTTTTTAAAATATTATCAAAAGAATTTTTTTTGCAAAGCGCAGAAGCAAAAGGTCGACCAACAAGAACTTCAGAAGCTCCATAGCTTTGCCCCTTGTACACATCATTCCATAAACGGATTCCACCGTCAACCCAAAGCTCATCGCAATTTGACTTTAGCATTTTAAAGTTTTCAGAAAGGAATTCTGCGGAACTGCCTTCACGTGTTTTAATGCGTCCACCGTGATTTGAAACAAAAGCAACATCCGGCTTCACTTCTTTAACAAGCTCCAAATCTTCGTCTGTAAAAATTCCTTTTATTACAAACGGAATTCCTTTTTTAGAAAAATAATTTTTCAGTTCAATAAGCAAAGACGGGTCTTTTTTCTCAAGTTGAGCTTTGTTCCGCATTGTTACAATGTTGTATGCGTCAATATCGATTCCGCAATATTCAGAAATACTTTGCGCCCACTCAAAACGCTCAAGAATTTTTTTGTTGCTGTAAGGCTTTATAAAAACCGCCGCTTTTTTTCCAGCTGTCTGAACAGCTTCAATTCCCCATTTTAACTTTGTGTCAGGAACGCCATCTCCAATGCTAAGTTTTATTCCAAACTTTGAGCATTCGTTTATCAAATCAAAGTAAAATTGCTTTTCGTCAAAGTAGCCCACATTTTCAACAGCGCCAGTCATGGGTGCAAGCCGGATTTCTTTTTTGCCAAAGTCAAACGGACCGAAATCTAATTTTTTCCAAGCGGCGCAGTTCAAGATGAAATTTTTATTCGCATTTACGCCGCCCATTCCAGGAAGTTCTCCAACGCAGCCAAACCCAAGGCATTCAGCGCAGAACCGGCATTTAAAATCAGTCTCCAAGGCAAATACCCAAGTCTCTGGCAGTTTTTATCATAGGATGATCAAGCGGAATATTTTTTACTTTTCCAGCAACGTAGTCAAGTGGAACCGGCTTTATTTTTCCATTCTGAACCGCAACAAGATTTCCGAATTTTTCCTGAGCAAGAAAATCAGCGGCTGCAGCTCCAATCTGTGTGGAAAGAAGACGGTCATAAGGAGAAGGTGTGCCTCCGCGCTGCAAGTAGCCAACAACAGTTGCACGGCATTCAAATCCAGTTGCTTCTTCAAGCTCCTTTGCAACTCTTGCGCCTATGGTACATTGCATTGCCGCCCGTGCCTTTTTAAAAGATTTTTTGTCAAGCAAGGATTCTTCTTTTGACTTTGCGCCTTCCGCAACAACAACAATTGAAAAATTCTTTCCAGAAGATTTGCGTTCCTTTATTTTTTTTGCAACGCTATTTATGTCGTAAGGAATTTCCGGAATCAAAATAGCATCTCCGCCGCCTGCGATTCCTGAATAAAGTCCAAGCCAGCCGGCTTTGTGCCCCATGATTTCAACAATCATAACTCTGCCGTGGCTACAGGCTGTAGTGTGAATTCTATCAATAGCATCAGTTGCAACATCCAATGCTGTATAAAATCCGAATGTTACGTCAGAGCCTTCAATATCGTTGTCAATTGTTTTTGGAAGTCCAATTACATTCAAGCCAGACTGAAACAAAAGGCTTGCAGTTGTATTTGTTCCGTTTCCGCCGATACAAACAAGAGCGTCAAGATTCCATTTTTTGTAGTTTTCTTTTATGGCTTCAACAGGCAAAAGACCGGTCGCTTCATTTACAACTGGATTTTTAAAAGGCTTTTCTCTTGAAGTTCCAAGAATTGTTCCGCCTTGAGCTATAAGACCAGAAAGCTCATTTTCTGAAAGAACCTTCATGTCGCCGTTTATAAGTCCGCGGTAGCCGTTGAAAATTCCCACAGCTTCCATATTATACTGATTTTTTGCGGCACGGCACAAAGCCCTTATCGCAGCATTAAGTCCAGGCGCATCTCCGCCACTTGTAAGAATTCCAAATCTTTTTACCTTGCATTCCATAAACTGAATTATATATCAATTATTGCGTTTAGAAAAGACAAACCCATAGCGCAAAAAGTTAAAAAGAGGTTAAAAGAAAATTTGCTACAAACTGATATTTCCGACTATAGTTTCATCGCTGCCAGAAGAATTTTCCGGCTCATTTTCAATTGTTTTTTCCTGCTGCTTTTTCTGGATTTGGGAAGAACGCTTCTTTGGGCAGACAAAAAATCCAAAAAGACTTCCGCAGATTCCAGACGCAAGCTGAATAAAAACAGGAACATTATTTTGCATAAAAGGCATAAATCCTGAAATCTTTTTTCCGCTGAAAAGAGAGAACGCAAGATAAAGGGCAAAAATAAAAATCCACGAAACTGGAAGCTGCTTTTTTATAAAAACAGAAAGCACCGAAAGAATTATCATCATAAAAACAATTCCACCGCATCCAGAAATTCCAAACGTTGAAACGCAAGCTGTCAAGACTCCGCCAACAAGGGAAGTTATAAAAATCATAAGGGCAAGCATAATAGAACCGTAACGTTCTTCCAAAACAGGACCGAGCAAAAGAATGAATCCAATGTTCAAAAAGAAAGAAGTTGAATTTTCGCCGCCGAACGGATAAATGACAAGCTTTACATAACTCAACGCTGATTTAAAATCAAATGCAGGAACAGATTTTGCTCCAGGACATTCAAAAATTTTCTCAGAAAGATTGAGCTTTAAAATCAAGTCAGAAATAAAAATCACCGCCGAAACAACAGAAAAAACAAGAACAACCGGAGAATCAAAAATAAATTTCAAAGAATTTTTCTTAGCCATATTTTAAATATTTCGGCAAATTTCCGCAGAAATTTCAGATTAAAAAAAAATTGCGGTTTGCCAGATGAAAAAACTAAACTATATTTTTCATTCGATATATGTTATATTTGCTTTAATGAAAGAAAAAGTTATAACAAAAGAAATACGGGAATAAAGATATATGCCTAATGAAACATACAGAACTGCCAAAGATTTATAAAAAAATCTATATGAATTTGCGCTTAAAACCATTCGACATTGTGTTTATTCTGATTTTTTTAATTGTGATTTTTCTTTCATTTTTCAATTTGTTCAGAAAAAAAAATGAAAAGACGGCGGAACTTTTTGTGCAGACTCCAAAAGAAAAATTTGTTTACAGCCTTGCAAAAGATGGAATTTATAAATTCAAAGGACTTCTTGGAGAAAGTTCAATTCAGGTTGAAAGCGGAAAAGCGAAATTTTTAGATTCACCTTGCGAAAATAAAAACTGCATTCAAAGCGGAGAAATAAGCGTAAACGGACAATGGGCCGCCTGCCTGCCAAACGGAATATTCATTAATATAGAAGGAAAAAACAAAGAAAACACTTTCGATGCAGTTTCAAACTAAAATCCGCAGCAATAACATCGGGAGTGTTTCTTGTGCGGTTTTTAAACTTACAGGACAACCCTGATATTTTCAGCAATTTTTTCTTGCTAATCTCTGTCAAGTGAATTCGTTAAATTGGGTAAAAAAAATAAAATACTAAAGTTTTTTACCCATTCCTGCCGAACCATTAAAGTATGAAACGCTCGCAATATCTTCACCAGCAGAAAAGGAAGGCTTATTATATTCCCTTATGCTGTGAAGGAAAAATTACAGAAAAAGAATGCGCTATAAAACTTGGGATGTCTGAATACGGAATTACGCTCCTCAAGCGCCGGTACAGAAAAAAAGGCGGTCTTGCCTTTGTGAACGGCCATAAAAACCAGATTCCGGCAAATAAAAAATATCTGTATCCGCTTTGCAAGCAAATAGTTAAAATCTATCATAATAATTGGGATGAATGTCCTATATCAACTTTTCATAAAGCCCTGAAAAAATTCTATAGCATTGAAGTTTCCTACAATTCTCTTCTGAAAATAATGCGAGATTCTGGAATAAAACCGCCACGGTCCTGGACCACAAAGGAAAAGAAGGAGCATAAAAGCCGCAAGGAACGAAAGCATGCGGGTGAGCTTGTGCAGATGGACGCTTCCACGCACGACTGGTTTATGAATGGAACTCTTGCTTCTCTGCACGGTGCAATTGATGACGCGACGCATACGGTTACGGGGCTTTATTTCTGTCTGAATGAGTGCCGGCTCGGTTACAACGAGGTTCTGCGTCAGACTTGGATAAAGTTCGGAATTCCGCAGGCTTATTACATCGACCGCCATTCATCTTTTGTATCTTCTAAAAGAAAAAAAGGGCGCACTTTTACGGAGCGTCTGGAACTCTCAAAGAATGAAAGCACGCATTTTAACGACCTGTGCCGCGAGCTGGATATTGAGGTCATCCTTGCTCTTTCCGCGCAGGGCAAAGGACGGATTGAGCGGCTGTGGCAGACGCTTCAAGGTCAGCTTCCTTTTGTTTTCCGGTTCCTGAAAATCGACACAATACAAGGCGCGAACAGCTTCATTGAATCGTGGCTTGATTCATTCAATAAAAGATTTTCAATAAAGCCGCAGGATTCGCTGAATCTGTTCCGGCGGCTTCCTAAAGGCTTCAATCTGGATTACAAGCTGTCATTAAAATTCACCTGCCGTACGGATTCAATGGGATATTTTACATTTCACGACTGCGATTTCCGTCTTGTTGCTCCGAACCGTGCGTTCAGGCATTTCGAGCTGTGCCTTTCCGAGCAGTTCGGGCTTCGCGCATATATGAACGGCGGCTGGTATTCAATTACTCCGGCAGAAAAATATCTTCAAGATTTGGTCTATGACACAATGCCGATTGTAGAAAAAGACCTTATAAACCGCTATCTTCTAAGCAATCTTCATTCAGACTACGCCTGATTTTCCAGTTTTGACGTCGCCTCTGGGATTATTTTTTATCCTGTAACACCAAGTCAACTAAATATCGGCTTGACGTTTTCCCTTGTTTTTCCGTGCGTCAGGCGGCAACGCGGAAGCCTTCATAGAAAAATCGGGCGTTTTGAGTAAGCAGGGAAGCCAGAATAAAGCGCACTCGCATGGAATGGATTCCGCAGGCGGACATAATCATAACCGAGGCGACATGGAGATTTCCGGTGCTATAAGCGGTCTTGGTGTAAATATGGGGGCATCAGGAGCTCACTACGTTTCCAGTGTTTATTCAGGTTCAAATCCTAGAATGGTTTCTGATTCTGACGCGAGAACTATATCATTCTTAGCCTCAAGAACATGGACTGGTAACACATCATGGAATGGCTCTCATTCCCATACAGTACACGATGATGGCGGAAGTGAATCTCGCCCAGAAAATTACACAATAAAAATTTGGAAAAGAACCGCCTAGGCAGTGCGTTTCCATATTCTGACGGAGTAGTTGCTTGGTCTTGTTTCCGTGTCTCCTGTACTTTCTGAATTGTCGTTTGTCGGTTCGGACGTATAGCCGGTCCAGCTACGGCTCGCAACGAAGCTACAGTTAGCATAAGTTCCTGTCCTGTCGTCTTCCCAGTGCGGCCGTGAATTTTGGTCATAATTAATAGTAAATGCTCCAGACGCGCCGTTATAAATGTCTTTTGTTCCTGATAGTGCTCCGGTGATTTCCATCGTTCCCCTTGAATGCTTATGAGCTATACTATGATTATGGCTTTGCAGGCTCTGCTCCTGCTTACTCAAAACGCCCGATTTTTCTATGAAGGCTTCCGCGTTGCCGCCTGACGCACGGAAAAAAGCACCATCATAAGAGATTTCTACCCATGTTGTTTTTGGGAAAAGCTCTTGTGGACTTTTTTGCTGCGGATACTGGGTGTAGGTGATTCCAACAGGCCATGCTTCATTGATTGACTCCTCTTTAATCTTGTTCAAGACAGCAAGAAGCTGACCTGCTGCATTTATGTCCGGGGTTACAGACCTCGACTCAAGAACCATGTTGATTTCCTGCTCAACGCTCTTTACACCTGTGTTAAGGGCGGTTACTCCCTTTGTCGCTCCGTTCAGAAACCAGTTCAGCCATTCCGCTGGCAGTACGTCACTCGGAATGAATCCGGCTGAATATTTTGCGTCGTTCGGCTGTGATTTCTGCCCTGAGTTTGCAAATTCTGGATAGTTTTCAAAATCTTGTGTCGGTGTCATATATGCCTCTCTTTTATAGTCTTTCAGTTTGTTCCTGCGGTTATTATTACCTGCGGGCTTGTGGCGAGCCGATAAAAAAGCTGGGTAAGAATCCACACGTTCTTGTATCCAATGTTCCGCTCAAAGTCCACGGTTATATCCCTGTTTCCGTCCCAGCCTATCGTGTACTGAGAATCTATCAGCTTCGCTATCTGGTCAACCGCATACAGGGTGATTCCGTACCGCTTTATGTACGCCACCTTGTCAAGGAAGTTTCTGTACAACCCCAGGTCCATATAGTCGCTCGCGGTCTTTTTTGTTGAGCTGAGCCGTCCGCCAACCTCCGAGCCAACTGTGGCAAGTCCGTTCTGCAGGTTCTGATACTGTGGCAGCTCTGAAAGGATAAGAACATTTTCCTGCGAGAATCCGACCGGCACAAGCGGGCGCGGATAGCCGATTATGCAGCCTATGCTCTCCAGTTCTGTTTCCTGAGCCGTAAGTATAGACAGCTTGTAAAGATAATCCTCGATTATGTCCGCGTTTTTCAAACGCTCGTCCATTGCCGCAAGAACTGAATTTACGACAGGACCGTTCATCTGCTTAGGTAGATATGGGCTTTGCTTTATCATGTCAGTGTCTCCACGGTTATTGTGTCATCGCTAACGCGCGGTATCGCGTTCACTGAAGTTTCAATAAGGTTTACCCAGGTTTCACCGTTCCTGCTCACCTGTGTGTATGCCACCTCTGTGTATGTGCAGTCCGCGAACGGAGCGGATGTCAGAAGGCTTGTTATGTTCTGTCCTATAATCCATGACGCGCTGGCGGCGATAAGGTCGCGCTTTATCTGGTTTTCTATTTGGCTTCCGCTCTCGCCGGTCTTGGCTATGAACACCTTTACAAAAACAATTTCATTTTCCGCCTTGTCGTATTTTATCGGGATTGTCTGGCCGCTGCCGGATATGTAATTCTGAATAAACGCGGTCTTTGCAATTCCCGGAACACTCGTCTTGTTGGTTATGTTCACCACATTCGCTATGTTCGTGTCGAATGATGTTACCGCTCCGGATGGAATCGTTACAGGCCCTACATCAATCGCAGTGAATCCCACAGAGGCAGTGCTTCCTGCACCCACGGTCTTTGCAGTATTCGACTTGAACGTCATTCCGTCATATACAAAAGATGTTCCCTTTGGAACGGTCGCATTTGCTCTTCCAGCTGTTACAAGAATTTCTACCGTTGTATAGCTTCCAGTGCTGCTTGCGCCTGGCGCATTCTGTGTCGGTGCGTTCATGTATCTTGCGTATGTCTCCGCTATGCTCTCGCTCTCGCCGTTTATAACCACGTATGCGGTTCTGGGCTGAAGCTCGATTCCGCCCGCAAGTGTCAGAGTTCCGCTGGTGTTGTAGTTGAAGAACACGCGAGCATGGTTCACGCCTGTAAGCTCCTCAAGCGCAATCTTCACGCCGTTGAGCGAGTAAGGAATTGTATTCCCTTTTATTATGCGTTGGCGCAGGCTTGCCGTTGTCTCCGCGTTGTTTCCCGGAATGCTTGACACGTTATTAACTACGCTTGCAAGGTTCGGTATCTGCGTCTCAAATGCGGTTATCTCACCCTTGAGCACGACTATAGCGCCGATAGTGTCGCATACGGTCGCTATGTTCTGCGTTGTTCCCGGCTGGAGCACTATCTGTGTCTGTACAATGAAATTCACATTTTTGAACGGCGCTTTTGTTCCGGCAGGAATAACGCAGACGTTCTCTGCGTTCGCCGTTACTGTGAGCGTCAGGGTAGAGTAGCTTCCTGTGTTTCTTGTGATGGCCGCAATGGGAAGAAGATTTTCTATCTGCTGATCGTCGCACGCCTCCACATTAAGGCTGTTTATTCCTGCGTTCAGCTTCTCGTCGTTCTTTTCAAGCCGGCTTGCACCTGCCAGCACCTGCAGATAAAGCGCACTTGCGAAACTCTGCGACAGCTTTACAATGTTTCCGTTCTCATCTGTTACATTGTTCGCTTCAAGCAGTGCGTTTATTTCCTCCATCCAGGCTGTAGCATGTTCCTGCGTTGTCTGCGGCAGCCATTCCGTATCGTCTATCTTGAATCCCATTTTTAAATCTCCTTTGTAACCGTGAGCGTCAGCCTGTCATCTTCCAGCTGGTATTCCGGTCTGAATTCGTCTTTTTCCGCGTTGCCCAGCGACTGCCGTATCTGTGCATCAAGCTCTCCGAACGAGATTGTGCCTGTAAGGTATCCCGTCCACTCAACGCCCACGTCCGGCAGCTCCGGCACGGTGTTTTTTTCAATGAAGCACGCAAGAATTGCGCCCTGTATGTCCTCTTTGTCGTCTGTCAGAATCGGAACAATTCCGTTTTCCACCTTCAAGTCCCACACAGGAAAGGTCGCGGTTTTCTCCTGGATTTTCATCTCTATATCCATTGTCAGTTGCCTCCTTTCCCGTGTTTCACCTTGTCGCTCTCTATGTTGCTGAAATTCTCTTTATTGACGATTGTAGCAAGGATTGCCGCTATTCCAGCCTTGTATGCCGCGCCTCCGTCCTGTACCGCTGTAGGCGCGTTCTGGAGTGCATTGATGATTGTGTCCACCCTCTGCGTTAAGAAGCTCAGCTGCTTCTTAAGCTCCGGGGCGATTACAACTCCGCCGTTGTCGTTTCCGTCAAGCTCAAGCGTGCCGTCTGTCTTTATAGTCATTTTGCCGTTTTCAACCAGAATCTTGACCTTCGCCTCGTCGCTGAACACGCAGAGCGGTATAGCCTTAAGTGTCGCCCTTGAGTAATGAACAAACGCCTTCGGAATTTCTGCCTGCTTCACATCTCCGACTTCCGGCACATAGTCTTTCATTCCAAGAAGGAGCACCTTGTCGCCCGCCTTGTAGTCCCACTGAACACTAAATCCTGCGCCGCATAAAGTCAGGACCTCCACATTGCTTGTTACGGTTTCCGGCAGCACCGTTCCGTCTGTAAGGACAGGCTTCGCGGCGTGCGTTACATTCACGGTCTTGTCGCCGTTCACCTTGTTAATGTATCCGTAGTCAACGATATAGAAGCTGTTCAGTATCGATGTTATCAAGTCCCTTTCCGAGAGGTTCTGCGCGCTTAGTATGTCCGTCATCTATTTCTCCATTTTTCCTATGCTCTCTTTAAGGATTCCTGTTATGCTCATCTCGTTCTGGTCGCTGTTTGTCGCAAAGCTGAACTGCACGCTTGTGACATACGCAGTTGAGAACGGACTTAGACCCATTGTCGTCTGGAAAAAATTAGTAGGATATGTTACAAAATCGCCCGGCCGAACCGCTGGATTCCAAGGAGCTATAAGACTTACTTGTCCACCGGAAAACTGCGGAGCCTGAATCAGGGCTTTCAGCGTATGGTTCATAACCGTTGCCGGCTGCTGTTTTTCCGGGAACACTTTCAGAAACTGCTTGTCAACAGTTATGTTTATTCCGGGAAAGCATTTTTTAAGTTCGTTTACCGCCTGTCTTGCCGTTCCATTCACCTCAAGTGGAGCGGCGCACGTACTCTGCGCTATTCCTATATCTATCTGCGCCTCGTTGAATCCGAGAGCCTTTGTAATCTCCGCCACCGCATTTCTAAGCGTGAAATTTTTAGAAAGCTTCAAGTCTATTGTTTTGTTGAGCCAGGCGTCAAAGTTCGCTACCGTGCAATAGATTACTGTAACCTTGTCGGGTCCGGGGGATTCCGTGTACACATTCACGACGCTACCCTCTATGGTCTTGCTCATCGTGTCTGCGTAGCCTGCGCTTATCTCGACCGTATGGTAGCCCGATAAGATGTCGTCTGTATAAAGGTTTGTAATTCTTATCTCAAGGTCGCATACCTGATCCTTTCCTGTCAGAGTTCCTGTTATCTCAATGTCCGGTTTAATTCCTTTTCTTGGTGTCTTTATTACAAGCTGCTTTGAACTGCCCCGGAATGTTAGGTCAATGCATTTGTTGAAATTTTCCATGCGTTATTCCCACGTTATTATGTAGAGGCTTGTAAGGAACAATGAGTTTCTTGAAATTAGCGGCAGCTCTGTGATGAATACGATTCCGTAGTCAAGAAAGCCCGACCAGCTTACAACGTTCGGCTCAACTCCGACCACGCGTGTTTCTCCGCTAGGAAGAGTGCACCAGCAGTTCCAGCGTCCGTTAAAATATCTGAATAAGAATTTAAAAAGTCCGTCCGGGTGCATTACAGAGAAGCTGAAATTGTCGCTTATGTCTGTATTCGGCCATTCAGCCTGCATTAAGGATGATATATTCCGCATATCTATATAGTCTTTTACAGACCTATCGCTTTCCCTATTTTACTAAAATTGCTTTCTCCGATTGTGGTTGCCGTTGTTATTCCCTTGTCCTCGATTTTGCTCTTCGCCTCGGACAACGCCTCGAGGTCTGTCTTGTCGCTTATTGTCGCCTTGAGTTCCACAATTTCTTTTATCGTCATTGAGAACGGCTTCTTGTTCTTGCATTCACTCTTCGTGTCTATGCTCAACGACTGAATGACGCAGTTCTTGTATATCATCTGGTCAACGTCCTTGAATATGATTCTTGAACCGTTCTTATATGCTGCTCTTAGATAGCATACATTCATCATTACAACCGGTGTGTAAAGATTTGTCGGCTCTGCCAAAGGGTCGCCCGGAATCCAGCCGCTCATCTGCCACGTCCAGGCACCCGGAGCCACGTTGTCGTTGAGGAATGACTTCACGCCGCTTCCCGGAACAATGACCGCCCGTTCCGATACATCCGCCTGTCCGGTCTGCGTGATTGTATCAACTTCAAGCGATATTCCCCATGACGGGCTTTTGGATATAAGCATGGGGTTCTGTAATACAGACTTTACTATTTCAACGGCTCTTTTCGAGCCTAGTTTAAGTGCTTTTGAAAGCTCCATTTTTTCCTCTTTATCTTGTTCCCGGCATAAGCTGCATTATTCTTGCCGCGTTCTTCAGATTGGTCTGCAGTGCCGCAGCAGTCCCCCTGTACGCTTCCGCCCTCACAGCCTGCGGTGTTGCGTTTCCGCCGTTTACAGTGAACGACTGGTTTATAACATAGGTTGCCGGCGCGTTCATGCTGTTGTTTGTTATCAATCCGCGAGGAATGAATGCGCTTGCCATGTCCTCCACATTCTTCGCCGCAAACACCCAGTCGTCCGGGCTTATTCCTATGGTTCTTCCGTCCGGGCGGATAATTCCGTCGTTGATGTACTGGGAAAAATTTTTCTTGCCGCCAGCCTTGTTCACAAGCTCCTGTGTTTCGGGCGAGTAGTCCTCGAAATTCTTTTTTTTGATAAAGCCGAACCGTCCGTATTCCGCTTCTTTGGCGACGGCCTGCAAGGCTGCAAGTGCAGCTTCTTTCTGCTTCTTGAGGTCGTCGTAGTTTTTCCCTGTCAGGAGAGCCCCTAAAAAGTTTCCTGTCGCCTCGCCCATGCCGCCGACACCATTGATGGCACTTTTCCAGTCGCCGCTAAAAAGCGCATTAAGGGCTTCAGCTAAGCTTTTTATCTGGTCCGCCGCTGCCTGAACTACGTTTCCTCCAATGAATTTTAGAAAATCACCGAGATTCTTCATTGCGTTCTGGAACGCCTCGCTTGTAATGGTTTTCTTGAAATTCTCCATTGCGACTGTCAGCTTTTCGTCAATACCAAGGTTTTTGGAGAATTCCTTTATCTTTGGAAGAATTTCTCCTATAAGGCTTTTTCCGCCCATGAAATACACCATCAGGTCATCAAGCACAAGAAAAAGACCGCCTGCCATAAGCCCCCGGCTCAATCCGCCCAGCGCGAGCTTCAAAAGATTAAGGCCGCCTATCATCGACTTCAATCCGCCTGCAAACTGCATAAGTTTCATCGCCCCGAATCCCACGCCCAGCTTTATGATCACCTTGTCAAGTCCGCCGAATTTGTCTATCAGCTTCTCGACAAAAGGCGCGACTTTCCCGATTGCTCCGGCTATGGCGTTGAACACAGAGCCTGCTCCCTTTGCAAGTCCTGTAATTCCTCGCACTATTGCGTCCCTGTTTGTTATAAGATAGTTTTTTATTTTTCGTGCAAGAGGCGTAAGCTCTGCCGCTATGTCGCTTCCTATAAGCTGGACTATGCTCTTTCCGGCTTCCTTTACTGCGTTGAATTCGCCTGCGAACGCCGCGGCTTCCTTCCTGTTCTTTTCGGTCATAAAATTCAGGGACTGCGCCTCTTTCAGCTGCTGTTCAAGCGTCTTTCCTGAAAGTTTAAGGCTGTCGTAATACTCGCGCCCTGCCTGGCCCAGAATGTCGCCTACAAGCGTCGCCGCCAGCTTCTGGTCATCCATGCTGTCAGCCTTGCTGAATACGGCTTTCATCCTGTCCTCCGCGTCCATGTCCGCAAAGTCACCGTACCCTATGCCCATAAGCCCCAGGTTCTTAGCAAGATTCATATCCACCGTGCCGGTCTTCAGGTGCTGCATCTTATTCTCGATTCCTGCCATTGCGCCTATAAGACCGTTCGCGCTTGCGCCTGCGATATTTGCGGCGGTTTTCCATTTTGACAGCGCGTCTGTTGACGCACCTATCGACCTTGCGACTTTAAGCTCCGACTGCGCCACGTTCCCGGCGATTTTCGCCGCTCCCACAAGAGCCGCACCTGCCGCCGTGAATCCCGCGATAAGCCTTTTCCCGGACTGCTCAAGTTTCGCCAGCTCCTGCCGTCCGCTCTCAAAGCTCGCCTTGTCGACAACCGCTTTTACTGAATAGAAAAATCCGCCGCTACTCTGGCTCATTGTATATCTCCTGAATTCTGTTCTTAGCCCTCAGACAAAGAAGCCCGTCGCACATATCTTCAAGGTCAACGGGCTGTCTTGCGTACTCGCCGCAGAAATTATAGTAAAGCCACAGAAAGCCGTTATGCACAATCCGCTTGACGGCATTTTCTGCCCTTACTCCTTTGATGTCCGCGTTTCCGCCTTCGCCGGAGCTGGTGTCGAAGGCCGCAGAGATTTTTTTAACACATATCCATAAATTGTGTCGGCGATTGCCCACAAGGCTAGAGGCTCTTTCCTGAAAAGGTCGAAGCCCTCTATGCTGTCCTCTGCGTTCGAGAGCCTGAATTTCTCGACCTCTCCGTTCGGGCATTTTACCTTCACGTTCTTTCCGGCTATGCAGATACGCATAAGTCGGACTTTCCCCTCGAAGCTGGAATCCTGTATAACACGGCAGATTTCCATTACGCTCGCGGTGTTCAGTCCGTCCTCAAGCTCAATCTCGAACTGGTCAAGATAAGCGGTGTCGCCTGCGACCGCGCTGTTTATCTTCTCCAGCCCCTCGTCATAGACCTTTCTTGTAAGTTTAAGTGCTTCCATTTCTTATTCCTTTTTGTCAGAAAATCACGATTCGCTGTCAGGCGTGTACTCACCGTAGTTCCATACAACCGCATAGTCCGGCGCGTCGTTTCCCTGGATAATACGGTTCGGGCAGCTCTTGACAGTACAAGATGTGTATGTGTCGCCGCTTGTCGCTCCGTTGATTTCCTGCGTGATTCGGATAGTTCCTCCCACAGAATCCCCCACGCGCTTGAGGAATTTCGCGATTTTCACCATGTCGTCGTCTCCGTTTGTCGCCGTCACGTTGAATGTAAGGCTTCCCGACTTGTTGTTGTTAGTTATGGTGATTGTGTTTCCGTTCGCAAGCGCGATGACCTTCGAGTTGTCCATCAGCTGCTGGTCCTGCACCATCTGACCTTCCAGCTTGAAGCCTCCGATTGTCGTAGGTGTTCCGCCGTTCCACAGAGGGTGGGTGAGAGTTACCGAGAACTGTCCTGCCGCTATTATTGTATGATTGCTCATTTTTCTGCATCCTCCTTATTTTGACGGCTGTGTTACATACAAAGTTCCGTAGACCGTCACGCTCCGGATCTTGTCGATATAGGTCGCCTCCCATGCGTTCGGCACAACGATTGTGTCCGCGCTCTTTGCAAGATCGGAGAACACGGGGGCTGTAATCTTGAAGTCCGCAAGCCGTCCGAAGTTCAGGAAGTCCTTCACGACATCGGAGAGAATCAGAAGAATCGCCTGGTACTGCTCGTTGTTCCTGAACTTGTTGCGCTTGGTTATGAAGTTCGCCGTGCGAATCTTGCACATATATTCAATGTAGCTTTTCACCCACTGCGCGCCTACGACATTTCCCTGCAGTGTCTGCGAGCCTTCCGTCACCACATTCTCCGTGCCGTCGCCCACATATGTATTGTATCCGATTTTCTGCTCGTCAAGCGCGTATTTCTGTGTTGCGTCGAGATTTGTCGGATTTCCGTCCGCGTCGTCCGCTCCGCTTGCGCCTATTGTGTTGAAGGCTAGCATGTCGATGTCGTTCCCTACCGGGGTTCCTGTCGCGTTGATCTGCGCGAGTGTCGCGCCGAGCTGCGCAAGTGCCGCGTTGATTGTGGCGTCCGGGTTGTAAATGATTCTTACGTCCGCCGCGGCGCCTTTAAGCGCGGAGACAAGCAGGCTTTCCTTTTTTAAGGCCTGGCCGTCAGATGTTCCCACCCAAAGCTGGGAGTAGAGCGGATCGGCCTTGCAAAGCCTTGCTAATTGCGCCTGCAAGGTATTATAGTCGCCTGAATCCGCAATTCCGAATTTGAAGTAGGCATAGTATTTGTACGCCTCATAGACCTTTTCAATCGGAGCCGTGGCAGGCACTGTCTCCTGTTTAGTTCCGTCCCCGTCTGGCACTTCCCTTGTCGTGTCGACATCATAGATTGCCACCGCAAGCTTTGCAGCCTGGGCTGATGTGAAGAATGGAACAAGCCACGTCTTTAGAAGTCCGCCTGTCAGGGCTTCGTAGTTTGAAGAGCCCAGCTCGACCTTCTGTCCTGCCGCAGGGCTTTCCACCGCCGGAAGATATTCCGCCGCCTTTGCCAAAGGCATAAAAATCAATGCCTTTGTATAGTTTTCTCCTGACACAGGCTCGATTACAGTCTCAATTGGAAACTGCACATTTACCTGCGCTATAGAGCCGTCAAATGCCGCCATTTATATTTCCTCCTATGTCTATAGTCTTTAGTGGCTTCTGGTCTGTGTCTATCAGGTCGTACCAGATTATCTGGACGTTCGGAACGTTCCACGCCAGGACCGTGTTGTTTCCGTCCTGAAAAAAAACGGAGGATACAGCGTTGAAGTCGCTTAGCATTACCGCTCCGCGTATCTTTTTAAGCTGTTCCTTTACATCCGCCCTTAATGGCCAGAACGCCACGCTGTACGCCAGCTGCTCGCTGTCAGGACCCACAAACTGAAGCTCAATGCTCGCTATTTTTATTACCGCCGCGCTTTCCGTTCCGTCCTTTTCCTCAACGTAAAAAGGTGCGGTGCGCGGATTGTTGCTCTTGATTCTATATGAGCACCAGTTCGCTATGTTCGCCTTTTCCCTCTGCGGATTCCACCAGTTCCCTTGTTTAGGTACTACGTGGCTCTCGTCAACAGAAAGAATTTCCGCCAAGATTCCACGAAGCGTCGTCTGATTCAGTTGCATTGTTTCCCACCACCTTTTCAAGTGAATAGCGGTAAAATCCGCCCTCAAAGCTCCAGTCGTTTCCTCCTGTCAGCCGGAACACCGAGCCGTCTTTTCTGATGAATTTTCCGTCAAGGTTTCCGGCGGAAGTCCAAAGCTCGCAGCTGTTGCCCTGCACAAGGTTTCCGTTTCCGTCCTTTATCCTGCTTCCGCCTGTGTTCTGGAATACACCGATAACGGAAATCTCCGGGCCTTCCACAATATCCCAGCCGCCGTTTATCCGCGGTGTCATATCATAGACAGCCACATTCCGCTGCTGTTCGGCGAATCCCAGAAGCATATCGCCGTAGATTCCTGCCATTATTTCTTGTCCTCCACGACAAACTCAAGCGAGTTGATAAGGTCTCCGCCGTCAATAAGAGGCGTGTCGCTTCCCTTGAACTCAATTGTGTTTCTGCTGTTCGGGACGTTGGTTTTGTAGTAATCGCTCCGCACAAACTTCTGCACGGCTCCCACAGCCTTTGTCCCCAGTTTCGCCCAGTTGGCTTGTCCTTTCCTTGCGTTGTCGGTCTGTTTTTCAGCCTCTTTCAGAAGCTCCTCTTTTTCAGATAGAAGTCCTTCCTCGATGAACGGACGCGGCGGAATATTCGCGCTTCCGAACGTCAGAATTTTCGCAAGCTCCGCGGTTTCAATCGCACTCTCATTCTGGGGGTCGTTCCTGCCGTCAATTCCTACGTATTTTCCGCGTCTTTTTTCGTTCGGCTTCTCTGTGTCCGCCTTGTGAAGCGTCGGTACGTGCTGTCTTCCTGCCATAAACCCGACCAGAACTTCCGTGTCAATGTCTGCCACAAAGTCCTGGATTTCTTTGGGACTGGCGGTCTGATTGCACTCAACCTTCACATCAAGCATAGATACCGAACCTTTCGGGTGCTCCCTGAATCATTATCAGGGCTTTCTGTCCGAACACATTGGAATTGAGCTGCTTTATTCCCTCCTGTGCGTCCATTCCCTCGAACGACAAGGAAGTGCCGCCTATGCTCTTTGAGCTTACGGCCATTCCTCCGTTTCCAAGAACCCCGGACGCGCTCTGCGGCTTGGTGTCCAGAAGATACCACGCCACAAGAAGGTTCATGCAGAGCGTACGCTTCTTCTCTCTTATCTCTGCAGAAAGGACACCCCACAGGCTCAATACGCCGCTGAACATGACAGAAACAAATTTGTACGCCGAGTTTATCTCGTCATCTGTAAGAGTTGGAAAATTTCCGGCGAACATAAAAGTGTTTCTTGTCATACCAAATCCTTATTCAGCCTTTTCAAGCTCTTCAATCAGGGCTGTTTTCTTCTGCGCAGGGTTTATGCCCTTTGCTTTCGCCGCCTCCTGAAGTTCCTTGTATTCCATTGCGTTCCAGTCCTTTTCAGGGCTTTCATCGCCGGCTTCATTCTGTTCTTCCGATTTCTCAATCTCTGCAAGTCGTGCTTTCAACGCCTCGTTCTCCGCGCGCAGCCTGTCAGCCTCGCTTTTTGCCGTGTTTATCTGCTCGCTCGCAGGCACATAGCTTGCCGGAATTTTGTTCAGCACCCGGTACTTCTTGCCGTTCACAAGCTCGCGGAACAGCGGCTCTGAATTCTGGAGCTTCTCAAGCTCCGCGTCCGATACCTCCGTGATGTTCCGCATATCGCCCTGCGCAAGGCGCGCCGGCACTGTCTTCCCGATTGATGAGAATGTTACAGGATACTGGTAGAAACTCTGAATGTATTTGCTCATTTTTCTTTTGTCCTTTTTTCAAAATAATCAAGGACAGTTTTTAACACTGCCCTTGTTCCGTATTTCTACGCCTTCACGCCGAAGCCTGAATAGCACTTGACCGCCTGTCCGACCGGCGCGAATACTCCGGCGAACCTGCGGAGAACCGCATGCTGCTGGTCGTAGCTGTTCGGATATACAGGATAGGTGAAGTTCTCCAAAGGAATACCAAGAAGAAGCAGGTCCTGTTTCTCGTCGTCTGTTCCCGCTCCGATTTCCGGCGCTGTGATAACCAGCTTGTCCGAGCCTGAATTGTCGAACCCGTTGCTTGCGGAAAGGAACGGGTCGGCGAAGAATTCCACCTTAGGCTTTGAGCCGTTCTTTGTCACGCCTGCCTCGAAGTTCTCCTCAAAAATCTTCAGAGGCGACTTCGGCTCGTAGTTGTTGCTGTATGGTGTCGATGTGAGCACGTTGTATGCTTCCGGCGACATAGCGACACGGACAACATCAAACTTGTTCTTGCTTGCGCCCATAAAGTCGGTGATTGCCTTTGCGAGCGCCTGGTACATCGTGTAACCCTTGTTGGTGTCCGCTGTGTCGGCAAGGATTTCATTCAGCGTCTTTCCTGCCCAGGAGGTAAGACCGTTCACGTCAAGAAGCCCGATTGTGTTCGTGTCCTCGTTTCCGTAGTAGGTCATGTAGTCTGTAATCATGTCGATTACGTACTGCGCATACCTCTGCTTTTCCGCCATGAGCGAGCCTGCGAACGGAGAGCCGTTGTCGCCTTTGGCTCTTTCCATTTCTTCCACGGTGAAATTGAAGAACACCTTGATATTGATAATCGGCGCGCTCATAATGCCGGACTGAACATTCACGTTCTGCTTCATGTTAGCCGCGACAGTTCCGCTCTCGCCAATCAGGCCCCAGCCGCTGTAAGCCGCAAGCTGGAGGTTCTGGACTTCTCCCCACGGATTTGTTCCGCCGAGCCTTTTAACAAGGTCGCGCGCGTGGCTGTAGAGAAGCGGCTGCTTGAAAAGTTCCGGGAAGTAAGAGGCGTTCCACGGTGAGATTGTCTGCATTGCGATAAGCTCGCCTGAATCGCCGACATAGTTCTTAATTCCGCTTTTTGAACATACGACATCGTATTTTCCTGTGCGGATGTTATACCGCGGCTTCATATTGACCGCGAGAGGGTTCTTCTTGTAGAGGGCCTCAATCTCCGCGCTGTTTCCGATGACAGAACCGAGCACCGCATGGTCGCCCACATAAATCGGGCTGTTCACCGCGCTTGCAGGCACGCCATATTTCGGGTCGCTTGCGCGTCCTATCTGCAGTGTGGCATCGCGGAGCAGGTGGTTGGCCTTTCCGTTTGCCGACACAAGGCGGTTTGCAATTTTTCCCACCTTTTTAAATTCCGAAGAGCAGTTAATAATCATCTGTCTTTTTCTCCTTTATTCCAAATAGAGCAGTGCGCCCTGTCCTGTTACATTGCGCACGCTTGCGCCTGCAAGGACTTCATAGCCTTCACCTGCTTCTGCGCTTGAATCGATAAACTCGATTGCGCCGGTCGCTGTGCTGCACACAACCTTGCAGCCGATTTTCGGGTCGATTGCGCCTGTTCCTGCCTTAGTCCAGCCCTCAAGCCACACAAAGCCGTGGTTTACAGCTGCGCACTGGAAACCTGCAAGATAGCGGTCTGGGTGAGCCGGAGCGTTCTGCGCCACAGCGTCATCGAATACAACAATACCGCGCACAATGTCCGTGCTTACCGCGTGGCCTGCCTTGAAAAGTTCCGGGCTGTCCGGGTCTGACGAGCAGACAACGCCGAATTTAAGACCGTCTGTCATGCTGTCATCAACGATTCCTCCGAGCTTAAGGTAGCCCTCCTGGAGCGGCATTGCCTGCGCGTTCAGCTTGAGCTGTCCTTTAAATCCGATTTTCAATGAAAGATTTGAATCCATTTATCTTCCTCCCTGTTTGATTCTTGCGAACATCGCACCTATGCTTCCTTCGCCTGGCACGCCGCCATTCATTGTCACTGGAATGTGCGGAGCGTGGTCTGTTACCGTCTCCGTTTCTTCCTCTTCTTTTTCCTTTTCTTCTGTCTTTTCGCCGGAATCCTCAGCAAGACGCTTCTTGATGAACTGGTAGATTTCCTCAAGGGTGTACTGCGCGTTGTCTTTCCCTTTATCCGGCGCGGTTGTTTCTTCACCGTCTGCGTCCTTTGTCTGTGTTGCGTGATTGATGTCTTCCTCGACATTCTTCTTCACGTAGCCGCCAAGAGTTTCAGGCTCCTGTGCCGCTCCGTCCTTTTGTTCCGCCGGAGGTGTTTCCGTTTCTTTCGCGGCGGTTTCCGGCACGTCCTTCATCGCCTCTGTGTCCAGCTTCTCGAAAAGGTCGGCCACCATTTTTGCGGCTTCATTCGCGGTCGCTCCGTCCTGTTCCTTGACGCTCTTGAAGTCCTCAAGGAAGCGGTCGAGCTTTCCCTTGTCGTCCGATTCCGGCAGGTCAGCGCTCATTGCCTTGAGCTCCTCCACCTTTCCGTTGATTTCATCGTCCGAAAGGGAGTCTTTTTTCTCCACAAGCTCCGTGATTTTATCGCGGAACGCTCCCATGTCCGTGTCTGTGGTCTGCACCCTTTTGCGTGCGAGCCTGAACAGTCCTGTAAGAAGTTTCATTCTCCTTTTTCTCCTATGCCTTTTTACTGTCAAAAATAAGACCAAAAATAACGCTTAAAAGAGCCAGCACGAGTCCGCTGATTTCTTTAAATATTGCCTGCTGCATACCTCCGATACAACACAGAACGCCGCCGATTACAGCAAGTGCAATCACCACAACGGTCTTCCAGCTGAACGCGTTTTTTTCCTTCGCCTGCTTAACGGCGGAGATTACCACCGCGCACAATGCGAACGAGGCGAGTGCAATCTCAATGACCACCGCAGCCTCCACCTGCACGAAATTTCCCACGACAACGGCACCCGCAAAAAGAAGCGCGCCGATTACCGCGATGATTTTGTTGTTCATTCTGAACCTCCTGTTTATATAGTCTTTTTGGGATTTCTGATTTCTTCCCATAATTCCGCGATTGATTTGACTTTCCGCCCCTCGTAGTGTAAGATTGCTTCATAGACACCTTGAAGATCAGAATTTAGGCCAGCTGACCGGTCTCCGTCCTTGACGCCCGTTATGCGGGATTGGTCTCCCGCCGGGGTGTCTTTTTTATTTAATGAATCCGCTTCTTTCATCTGTCTGAAACTTTTTTCACGGATTCTCCGCCAATCAACGACTTCTGCATATTTTTTATTATTGTCTGTGTCTATTGTTGCAACGTCATAGTACTCTCCTGACTTTACGACTGCGTAATAGTTCGGCTTTTCCTTTGGCTTGCACAAAAGCACTTGGTCATTGCCATAAAGGGCGTTGCTTATGATTTCCTTGTCTTTTCCTAGAAATTCCTTATGTCTGCCTGTATTGCGTTCGATTATATTTTTTTTTCAAAAGAACAGGGCGGCTGACTCCCACCTTTTCTTTCCACGCCCTTGTGCTTATTCCCGGCAGCTTGAAACTGTGCGTCGGTTCTCTGAATTCCTTATCCGGGATGTCGTCAACACTCTTTATCTCTTTTATAGGCGCACCAGCCTTATCTTTATCTTTGCTTCCGCATAACTGGCGGCGCGTGTAGACCGTGCCGTTCGCAAGTCGGACTTCCACGTCCCTGTATTCCTTTGCGTCCGTAACGTAGCCGTATCTTTTCACGCTCTCGAACATTGCCGCTATGCTCATTCTTTAAATTCTCCTTGTTCCTTTTACTCAAGAAAATAATTCAAGTAGTTTCCATTCTTTTTTCTTTACGCTGAAAATGCCTTTTTTAATCTGCGTCTTCGGAACAAAAAGTCCTTCCTCGCAAACTAAATTTGCGCCGCCGGATAAAAGGCTTCTTTTTTCTATAAAGTCGATTTTTTCAAACCTTTCAGCCGGCATTGCATATTCGCTTATAATTACAGGCTCTCTTTGTTTTTCTGCCCAGTCATAGAAACTTTTATGATCAAATCCACCGTCTGAATATTCCGTCGTATTTTTATATGGAATATCGCAGTAAATCAAAGAATCCGGCAGAATCTTGACGTCCCTGTAGTCGCCCCGGAATCTTTGCAGCCTTTTCAGCCTTTGCAGACTTTCCAGACTTTGCAGCCTTTGCAGCCTTTGCAGACTTTCCAGACTTTCCAGACTTTCCAGACTTTCCAGACTTTCCAGCCTTTGCAGCCTTTGCAGCCTTTTTAATAAAGATTGAAGACCATAAATTTCATCGTAGTTTTCTGGAAGATACAAAAGCGACTGCAATTTTATATACACTTCTCGTGTCGGAAACCCCCACTGGCTTCTTCCGAAGTAATAGCTTGCCATTCCGTTTGTGCCGAGAAAGCGGTCAACTTCCGCCATCGTCTTTCCGGCTTTTCTCAAACCCTCCAGCAGATAGGCACGGAGCTTCTCCGAATTGTCCTTGATTTTTGCCTCAAGGTTACTGCGCAGCTTCTCATAATCCGCCGTGCTTTTCAGGACGTTTTTCAGATACCAGCGGATATATTTCTCCTTGTATTCCGTGGCGTTCTTTTTTATGTCAATCCCTGTGCCGTCTGTCTTTATGCCGAATTCTTCCATAAGGGAAAAGTCGCCGTAGACGCACGCATGGTGCAGGGCTTTCTTCCACGGTTCTATTTCTTTGGAATAAAGATAATCTTTTCCTTTATTTCCGAAGCTCCAGCAGATGCGCACATACTCGTCATTGTCTTTCAGCCTGAAAAAATCCTCGCGGCTTATCCAGCGTCTTTCATCGGCATATTTTCCACTGATTGCGTCCGTAAAAAACTCCGTCATCTTCGAGATGTCGTTTATTGTGAATGTTTCAAACTTGCTTTTCAGCATTGCGCAGTGAGTTACTGCGCAGCCTCCTGCAAACAAATCATAAAAATGCTTTTTTTCAGGAAAATGTCCAACCACCCATTCGGCTATCTTATTCTTGCTTCCCATATAGGGCAATCCGTAGTTCATACAGATATAGTCTTTTCTTATAAAAAATCTTGACAAATACGCATAATACGCATTATAATATAAACATGAAAGACAAAGAGCTTTTAAGCCTGCTGAAAAAGAACGGCTGGACGCTTGTAAGAATAAAAGGCAGCCATCACAGGCTTGAAAAAGAAGGTTTTCCGCCGATAACGATTCCAGTTCACGGAGAAGATATGAAAAAGGGGCTTGAAACGGCAATTCTAAAACAAGCCGGCTTAAAGTAAAAAAAAAGACAGGGCGGAAGCCCTGCAAGGAGGATATATGGTGATTTATCCGGCAATCTGCCACTTTGAGGACGGCGGATATTGGTGTGAATTTCCCGATTTAAACGGCTGCTTTTCACAGGGCGATACAGAAGTTGAAATTGTAGAGAACGCGAAAGAAGCCCTTGACTGCTATCTTGAGAGTTATCTTGAAAAGAACGAGCCGCTTCCAAAGGCAAGCAGAATCACGGACATAAAGACTTCCGGAAAAGACTTTGCGACATACATAGAATGTGATGTTTCAAGCACCGGAAAAAGCGTCCGCAAGAATGTTACCCTTCCTGAATGGCTCTGCAAGCGTGCTGAAAAAGCGTCCGTCAATTTCAGCCAGACCTTGCAGGAAGCCTTGGTGAAAAAGCTGGGCTTTTCTTCAATCGGCTAGCATCGGCAAAGCCTGTCTTTTCGGCAGGCTTTTTTATTTTTTTCCCGCTTTGATTTTCTCCGCCTTGAATGGCACGCACTCATCGCAGAAAAAATGCGGCGGATCCGTGAACGGCATTATGTGGACGGCCTGTTTTCCGCTTCTAGGACTTTCAGACAGTGCTTGCAGTTTTCGCAGCACTTCATTTTCTCGATTTGTGCTTTTAGAGTTCTAATCTCTTTTTCAAACTCATATTCTTTGTAACGTTCCTGGTCCCCTAATGTCATTCTTTTTATCTCCTTGCCCTGTCGAACACGCTTCCTGCCGCAATTTCAAAAACGGATTTGACTTCCGGGGCGGTATAGATTATAATTTCATCAGTGAAAAGGTTTTCAGGTCTAACCGTATCTGATGTAAAATTGCCAGCGTGTGCTATGGTGTCAGTTGCCTTTTCTTCTCTTTTATAGAATGATGTAACAATCCAGTTATCACTTGTTATTTTCTTTCCGTTTTCTTTCCAGCCATTATTTATCCCGACAACATATCCTTTGTATGACAGGTTATATCCGTTATGCGATTCTGTTTTTTCACCTTTGGATATAATTTCGTTTATTATCTCTGGTGTTATCTCCGGGTGTTTGTCAAAAATATGAGCCAAGCCATAGCCCTTGTGCGTTTTCGGGTCAGTTACTTCTCCATAGACAACATCAATGTCGCCTATGTCATTTCTTGAAAATGCGCCCTGAACAAATCCTTGTTTTTCCTGAAGAAGTTTTTCTATCGCTTTTGCCCCGGAAAATCCTTTAAATTCCTTTCCAAAGACCCTCTTTTTCACTGCTTCTTCATTTTCTTTCTTCACATGATCCTTGCTCGCATTGTCGTTGCCTTTCGGCGCGCCGTCCTTGCTTTCTGTCGCAAGGTTCAGCTTTGCAAGACTGAATACAGACACCTTGTCCTTGTATCCGTCAAATTGCCCCCGGTAGCACAGTCCGTCCATTACGACCGCATATTCTCCGCCGCGTCCTGCCGGAAGAAGCGCAAGGTGGTTCACGTCCGTTATCTCCTTCATAACAATGTCGTATTCCTGTCCGTCCGGGGCTTTTCCTTTCTGCCACTCAAAAGACGCCACATAGCCCGGACTAAGCTGTATCTCGCCGCGCTGGTATGCGTCCAGAGCCTCGTCATCGTAAATCATCACCGTTGAGCGTATTCCCACCTCGTCCGTGTCCTTTATCCAGTCGATGAACGGATTCTCCCCGGTGTAGCCCACAGCCAGCTTTCTGAAATTCTGTCCGTCAACTGGCGTGTTCGGGTGGTGGTGCGTAAGGGGAAGCATTTTGAACTTGTCGCACGCCGCCGCAAGCACAAAAGCCGGACGGTATATTTTGTAGATCTGCTTTTTCTCCACCCAGTCCGGCGCGCCCTGCCCCGGAAGCGGAAGCCTCAAGGTCGGGAGTTCCTCAAGCGCATAGTCATATATTCCGCTCACCGCGATTCTTATGTTCTTCAGTTCTGCCATACCCTTATAGTCTTTCTGAAAAAAAAAACGCCCTTTTTCCGTTATGGAAGCCTTTCAAAAGAAAGCGGAAAAGGGCGGGGGATTATTTACCGTTCCCCTTCGGGTCTTCACCTTTAATCTGCGCCTGCACGGTTCTTCCCCAGGACTCCCATTCCTGCACAAGGAATTCATAGTAGACAAGAATCTCCGCCCAGTCCTTTGCGGTTTCCGGGGCTTTCTGCTCAGTGCGTTCCGGCATCGGCGGAAGCGCAACATCATCAGCCTTTGGAAGCGTCGCACAGCCTGCCGTTGTTAAGCTCAATAATACCGCTGACAATATCCGCAACATCCTCATCGCTCTTGCCCTCCTGTATCTTTTTTATAAGCTCGTCCCTTCCCCGGCTTATCTCCGCCAGCTCGCTGGAATGTTTCAACAGAAACTCTATGCCTCTGTTCTGCCGCTTCACGCTCTCCTCAAGCTCCTCTATCCTGCGGTTTTTCTTACTGACGGTCTTCGCAAGGATAAAGACCGCCGCCGCAAGCAGTGCGGCAACCGCCGCCAAGGCCATATAAAAATAAAGTCTTGTCATTCGTCCGTTTTCTCCTGCTTCCTGAATTTGTCAAGCATTATGTTCATGTCGATTGTCCCGGCTCCGAACGCATAAACAACCGCCCACATCTGGCATATTTCCCCGGAGTCCGCATTGAGCACGCCCAGCCATTTAAGCACGTGGCAGAGGATAATTCCAACCACCGCTACAATTTTCATTGCCTTCGACAGCGTCTTTGCCGGCAGCTTTCTTTCTTCTGTGTTTCCGTCCTGCTTCATTCGTCAATTCCTTTAATATGTATTATCCGCATTGTGGAGGGCTTTCCGTTTTCCACGCATACCGAGGACTTCAACGGATTGAACGCGACTTTTCCATTCTCCACGCCCACCCAGTGGGATTTCCCATTGTAGTCATACCGCACCGGACATCTTTTCTTTATATGAAAGATGTATTTGATGTTCACAAAGTCAACGGCTTCCATCTTCCTTCCTGTGAGCCGTCTTATGGCCTCCGCCCATTTCACGGTGCAGTCCTCTTTCAGCGCCTTTGCCTGTATAAGTCTGTCAACCGTCATTACAGCTTCCGCGTCATCGTCCGGCTCAATCCCCAGGCACCACATAAGGACAAACGCGCAGCAGCCGTATTCCTTTATGGATTTTAAGTTCTTTGCCGGGAAGTGGCTGTATAGCTCCGCCGCCAGGCTCTGTGGATGTTTCATTTTAAACCTACCTTTATTGCGATATAACTTATAAGAACCGTCGTTATTCCGCTTGCAATTAATCCCAGCCACCGAATGGCTGCATCTCCGCTTTTTTTGTCGAGCTTCAGCACCTTTTCCGTAGTTTTCCCCAGCTCCTTCTCCACGACAGAAAGCCTGTATTCCTGGAGCTGTGTCTGCGTTATGAGGTCCGCCAGCTTGTCAATCTTCTGCTCAATCGTGCCGAGCCTGTTCTCAAGGCCTTTGTCCTGTTACATTTTTACTTTCCTTGCGTTTCCTATTCGTCGTATCCGTCAATCTCGACAAGACAGCGCGGATTGCTCTTCTCGTAGAAATTCCTTATCTCCAGAAGCCGCACAATCTGCCACTTGTCGTCCTTTATCACCTTGCAGTCCGTGAGCAGGTCAAGTATAGAGCTTGCGCCGTTGTCGCTGTCGCGCCGTCTGTTGTCGCCGTGGTAGAATGTCATTTTTATTCTGATTTCCCTTTCTATAGGCATTGCCTCTTTTTCTTTTTTCAGAAGCAGTAATTGGCTGTTTATCTCAATCATTGCCGCCGTGTGCCATTTTCTATACCGTTCGCTTGGTATGTTTATGCCGCCCTTTAGAACAATGCGGCTGTTCTTCTTCGCCGGTGTCTCGCCTGTTATTATGAATCTGTACATAAAAGCCCCCTTAACCGTCCGCCCATTCAACCGGCACAAGTCCGCACCTGCAGTTATAGTCGTTTATCTCTTCCGGGAGATTGTCAACGTCAAATATTCTCTTGTTCAGCATTCTGTGTGTCTTTCTCACGCGTCCGTCGTTCGCCGTCAGCCACTGGACCTTTGTAACTCCCGCGCTCCTGAATGTCGCGAGCGTGCACGCCTTATTGAACCTCGCCATTTGGTCTCGCGCGAAAAGACGCGCCAGGTGTTCTCCGCGGTTGAACGCGTCTTTTGTCAGGTCGTCAAGTTTCAGCTCGTCCGTCCGGTTCATGGCGTAGTCTGTTATGCGCTTTAAAATCGCGCGCTTTATGTCTTCCTGCTCCCAGTCTATGCGCTCCAGCGAGTTCTGCACGTAAAGGCGGCGCACCTCGTCCATGTTGTCGTCAAAGAATTTCTTCTTGTCTATAGTGAACGACTGTAGAATCCTTTTTGTCTTTCCGTCCGCGTCGTCAAGAAGCCGTCCCAGGTAGTTTTTCTGCTCTTTTTTGAATATCCTTTCAATGTCGCCTGAGAACTGCTCGTCAAGCCGCGCCAGCTCTTCCTGGTCCTCCTCGAACCATTCATGCTCAAGGCTGTTGGCCACGCTTCCCATATTTGCACGGCTTGCGGTTTCCTCCTGCTCCTTTCGCATTTTCTCACCCATTTCGTCAAAGAATTTCATCAGGCTTTCAAGGTTTTCTTCCTCCCTTCCGTCCGCCACAAGCGCGCTGTCAATGGTGATTCCATTCCGCCTGATTTTTTCCTTTAGGTCTTTAAGGAGCTGTGCCGCAAGTTTTTTATACCGGCTTCCGAGTGTTTTAGCCAGCTCATTTTCAATGGAGAATAGCGGACGGGGAATTCCCATTCTTCTCATTCTAAGGAAGCCCTGACGTGTCTTCGGTGAGTAGATGTAGCCGTTTATTTTGATAGGGTAGACGCTATTTGCCATACTTGAGCCATTCGTAGGTTGTGCCGAGCACCGGCGCGATTTTCCTTATGTCGTCGTCGGACGGGTTTGATGTGGGAATTCCTGTCATCCAGCTTGAGATTTTTATTCCGGCCTTTGCCGCAATCTCATTCCATTCGAGCCTGCTTTCGATTTTTTTCTGCATTATGCGTCTGAATATTTCTGTCATACCCTTATAGTCTTTTTGGGGTATGGCTGAAAAGACTGTAAAATTTGAGTTTGTGTATGGAAAATATGAATTTTTGTTGTCGGAAGATTAAATTTTATTGGTGACAACTCCGATTGTCAGGTCCGCCACCTTGTTTACAATTTTAGAGACAGTCTGCATTGCGCCGTTCTCGACTAGATATTCTATTCCACGTAGCGTGATTTTAGGCTTTCTGACTGTCATATACATTCCGTTCGGGCCGTCCTCCACCGTAACGCCTTGGATAAGCCCTGCGTCGGAGAGTATCTGCATATAATTAAAGAACCGTGTTTCTGATATTTTCCACGTCCTGTAGTCCAATAATTTAGAGTCCGCTTCCTCATTGTCCAGCTGCTTCTCAAACTCTGTCAGAATCTTGTAGATTGCTTTTGCCGCTTCCATTTCTACAGTATAAGCCTGTTTTTCCATTCTGTCATTTCTCCTTTTTTATCATCCGCCACATCTCCGCTATTGATTTGACTTCCGGGGCGTTGCGTGCTATAGTGTCAGCAGGTTTCGGCGAGGTCGCCGCCGTGTAATCTTTAACCGCGCCAACGGTCGGGTTATTTCCTTTCTTTAATTTTGTAAATCCTGTTATAACAAGTTTTCTTTCTTTTCCTTTCCATTCAGAACTTAGAACAACCCTATAATCCTGATGTTCTATTAAAAGTTTGCCGTCAGTTCCATTTCTAAGGTTTCCTTTTTCTATCGCCTCGCCGAGCTTCCTCACATCGTTCATTCCGTGCTTGTCTATGATATGCGCCAAGCCGTAGCCGGTATGCTTCACAGGGTCGTGGACTTCGCCATAAACAATGTCTATGCTTCCCACGTCTTTTCTGTAAAATGCGCCGTTCACGCAGCCGCTTTTCTGCCTTATAAGGAAGTCAACGGCTTTTTGTCCTTTGCCCTTGTACTCTGGATAGTCTTTTTCCTGCCCCGGAACTCTCCAGCCTCATACTTGCGGTCAGCCACATATCCGCGCCGCTTGAGGCTCTCGAACATTCCGCCTATCGTCATTGCGCAATACCGCCGCCAATCGCTCCGCCCATACCGCGCCCTGCGTTCAGCTGCTCCCACAGGCTCTCATCCATTCCCTCGCTCTCGCCCGCGCCAAGCTCCGCCATTGTGTCCTCGTCCAGGTCTGCGCTCGGCACGAACTTCTGCGCCACCTTTACCGCCGTAGACAGAGGCACGCCCATTGCCACTAGCTGTCCCGACATTGTGGTGAACGCCTGCCCGAGCTGCGCCTTGTCGCTGTCGCTTATAATTACGCCTGTGTCCGCCTTTATGCGCACCTTGTCCGCTATCTCCGCCTGCTCGCTGTCAAGTCCGAAGCACGAGCATACAAGAATTCTTATGCAGTTCTTAAAGCAGGGAGATACAGTGTTGAACAGAAGCCTTATAGCCTCGCTCTGCTTGAGCGTCACATCGTCCTCATTGTCGCTTGCAAGTCCTGTAGCTTTTTCCGCGAACAGAACAGATTCCGGCACGGAGCTTGCCGCGCACAGTGCCAGACGCGCCTCGTTTATAAGGTCGCGGAATCCTGTATATGTGCGCTCAAGGATTTTGATTTCACCCACGCTGTTTATCGCCTTGGGGTGGAGCATGCTCCATTCCCTCATCTGCCTTTCATTCTCCTTGAAGAACTGCTTTGCGAATTCCGGGCCGTTCTCGATGATAAGCCCGTCCGCAGGTATCGCGTGGTACATCAAACTTGACTGCTGCGCCATTATCGGAAGCGACATCTTCATTATCTGGTAACTCTCAAAGTCTTTAATCCAGCCCTCGAAGTCGCTTGTAGACCAGCCCATTTGCTGTATCGCTCCCCAGAACGGCAGCTTGCTGGGACGCACCATCGCCATTCTGTCCGTGCTCACGCGCACGCCTCCAAGCGGAATAAAAAGGCTTCTTGCGTACAGGTAATCCTGCGCCGTTATGTTGTACTCCGGCACAAACACGCAGTTCCAGCGGTCCGCGTTCACCCAGTATCTGATGAAGTCCTGCTTCTTTCTAAGCCCCTTGAAAAGCTCGCCTGTTGTCTTCTGGAATGAGAGGGGATTGTCGCCGTCAAGTACAGGATAGGCGGCTGCTCCGCCGAATATGAGAGCCTGCGTTATCGCCTGTGAGTATGCCTCGTTGAATCCGCATTCATTTGCGTAGTCCTCAAGCCGTGTGATGTCGTCAGGACTCATCTGTGAGCACTCAAAATGCACACCGTTCAGTGAAAGGCAGCCGGCTTTCTTGTTGATAATTCTTGCCGGCACTCCGCCGTTGGCATAGTAGGCCGTCGCCTCTGACGGTGTGATTGATACCGGAATAAAGCTCTCTGTCTGCATTCCCGGATCTATGAATGTGCCTATTCCGCTTACAGGGTTGGTGTAGCCGTCCTGTACTATTCCCTTGTTCTCGGCCAGCTTCTCCGCGTTTGCCCTTGACTCCATGGCCGCTTTCAGCTTCTGCGGAAAGTCGGAGATGAGCCGCCCGCGCATTTCCTCCGCGCTCTGCGTCCCTGGTCTTGCGTCCTGGACCACCGCCCCCAGCTCGTCGCGTATCGTCTCTAGCTCGCCTGCGTCCAGTGTGATTTCGCCGTAGCCGTCTTCTGTTTCCCTTGAGCCGCTCTCGTGTCGGGCGATTATTCCGAATATCCTTTTGTGATGCGGATTGGTTTCTGTTCCTTGTAACTGTTCAAATCTTGCCATACCCTTATAGTCGTTTTGGGATATGGCTATTGGCTTACTTTATTATTTTGCCTGCTGCGGCTTCTGCCACTGTCTGTATTGTGATGCTTGTGCCTTTCTTGAAGATGTCCGCCACTTTTCTCATCATCGAGTTTTCCGCCAGATACTCAAGCCCTTTCAGAGTGATTGTCGCATTGTCGCTCTTTATGTAGTACTGGTTGTCTGAAAGCGGAGCTATTGATATGCCGTCAATATACCCGGCATTTAAAAGCATTTTCAAATATCTGATGAACCGTATTTCTGAAACATTCCATATCCGGGCTTTCAGAATGTCAAGGTTGAAAGAGGCTTCATCCATCTGTTTCTCAAAAGCTGAAAGTATGCCGTAGATTGTTTTTTCAAATTCCATAAGCCCATTATAAGCCTGTTTCTTGTAGCCGTCCATAAAACCTCCTAGACATATCTGCCTTGCTTTATCATCTGCCAAAGCCCCGCAATCGATTTGACTTCCGGGGCTTCGTGTGCTATAGTGAAATAGAAAAGGGAGCAACCGGGATTCGGGGACATTTGATTGTCGTCAGCCAAGATACTTGTTCCCTTTTTTTCGTTTAAATCAAAGTCTATTGCTTCAATGCTATAAAGTTTATTTCTTGTATTTTTATCTGTGTATTCTTTTACTGTGAATTTTACAGGAACAATTCTTTTTTCTCCATTTTCAGATAAAAGCATTGGCGCATAGGTTCTGTGAATTGCCTTCAAATCAGGATTATTGTTTTTGTCTGTTTCCGCCTCGAAAGGCTCTATTGAATTTTTATAAAGCTGGTCAATATTTGCGGCGGCGGTTAGATGTGCTTTCAAGTCAAAGGACGTTGAAACAGCTTTTCCGCTTAAGAATTTTTCAATGCTCTTGTTTGAGATATTGCCCGGCAAGCCGGATTTGCTCTTTAACTCTTTCCCGACAATATTTTTTAGAATATTTCTTGCTTCTAAAAAACTGTTTGCACTTCTTATGGGTGTTGCCTGCTTTATAACTTCCGCAGTATTGCCCCAAATATTAAGAGAGAGTTTTTCTGCGTTTTTTGTGGATTTGCTTTTTTCGCCTTTTGCAACAAAACGTCCGTCGTTGCCGTGTTCTGCTCCGTTTCCGTCCGTTTTGTTATCCGCCACATATCCGCACTTCTTAATGCTGCTGAACATTTCCTGTATTGTCATACATATATAGTCGCTTGCCCTAGAACAGCTCCGGCTCGCGCTGGTTTTCCTGTTTCTTCCCGATTATAAAGTCGCAGATAAAATTCCTTGCGTAGTCCGGGCTTATCAGGCTTCTTTCCTCGCTGCATATCCCCGCTTTTATTCCCTGCTTGCATTTGCTTATTATCTTCTGCTCCTTGTCGTTCTGCCGGGTGAATCCGTGTGTCAGCTCGAAGTTCACAAACCAGTACGCGGTAGGCTTCACGAACCAGTCTCCGCGCTCCATTCTGTTCTTGTCGATAAATGTGGGATTCGGGAAGTTCTGCGTTCCAATCAGATAGGACGGCTTTGTCGCAGGATTCTCAATCACCAGCTTCAGGTTGTCGTGCTCCGCAATAAACAGCATCTTATAAAGCAATGTGTGAAACAGTGTTCTTTTCTCCAGCCGCTCGATTGCGTCCTTTATCTGCTCTGTCTTTGGCTTGTGCCTGTTGTTCAGGTTTGTAAGCTGATAGTAGGTCATCTGCATTGTTTCAAAGTAAATGCAGGGAAAGAACGCGATGACAACATCATCGCTTGACATTCCGTCAAACACAGAAGAACAACTGTCTGTTCTGTTTGTTCTGTTCGCATATGCTTTCTCAATTTCCGCGAACAGGTCTATCACGTGGTCTGTCTCGTTGAAGTGGTTCTGAATATCGTAGTCTTCCGCCGGTATTCCCTCCCAGTCTGATGAATTCGTTCTTGAACGTTCCGCTCTGCTCGAACAGGCAGTGCGCCTTTCTTATGTCTTTTGCTTCCATACATCTATAGTCATTCGCGCTACACGTTCTTTCCGGCTATGTTCAGGTAGCCGTTCTCGGTTATGTTCTCCCGTGAAAGCTCTTTCAGGTTCATAAAGTCCGGGTCGCTCCGCACAATCCTGTAGATGACGTACTCCAGCGCGTCGCAGAAGTGGTCGGGCGCTTTCTCTCCCTGTCCTTTCTCCGGTTTTCCGTTCTGGTCGTATGCGCGCACTTTCAGAGCCTCCGACAGCTCGTCCGTTTCCTTTGTGTCGAAAACATACAGAAGCCCCATTCTGAACAGCTTGTTCACATAGAACACGCGATCAAGAATCCTAGGGTTTGCGCTTCCGATTCTGCACTGTATTCCCCAGTCGATAATCTGCTGCTTGTAGCCCTTTATAATTTCCTTTCCTGCGCAGTCAGGAAACCACAGAATCTCGTTCCGCACGTATTTTTTCCGCATCTCTTCCGGGGCGTGTCCTATCTCGTCAAAGCTCCAGCCGCACGTTATATAAAGCCTGCCGTCCTTTTTTATTACAGCCGCCGCCTTTGAGAATCCGCTGTTAAGGTCCTGACCTATCATCACAGTGTATTCCGCTCCCACCTCGAACGGCTTTATGCGGTGCTTCCGCTCGTCGTATTCAGGATAAACGCGTCCTGCCATAAGGTTCACGAACATTCCCTCAAGATACGCCATGCGCTCGTTGTCGTCGTAGATTGCGTAGAGGTTCTTCACGTATGCCGGGTCAAGGCTTGTGTTGTTCCGTGTGAGCCCACGCACAAGGCAGTAGCGCAGCCTGTCGTGCCGGAGCTTCTGGACAATCTTGTAAAGCCCCCGGTAGCCGTGGACGGTAGAGAAGTACATTATGAACGGCTTCCGTCCGTCGGGCAGGGTGATTCTCGTGCGCTCCGACAGAGCCTTGTGCGCCTCAATCGCCTTCATCTCCGCAAGCTCGTCTATCTCATCGCACAGGCAGATGTTGATGTTAGGGCCGTATATGTCCGTCGGCTGCCCTGTGGCAATCAAAAGAAAGCGTATTGTTCCGATTGTTATTATGTTGTCCTTCTGGTTGTACACAAACGGTGAATTTGTCTTCTTGAGTATTTTCTCAAGGTCAAGAATGACAGTTTTATTAAGAAGCGTTATTGTCGTGGAGCAAAGTCCGATAGTAACGTCCTTTCCTCTGTACCGCTTGCAGAGGCATATAATTATCAGCACGATGGCGAACGACTTTCCGCAGCCGTATCCGCCGCAAAGAAAGAAATAGGAGATGTCCGGGAATGCCTGCGGAGCCGACATAATCTGCCGCTGGTGGATGAACGGCTTTATTTCCCCATTATTCTGATTCTGTGATTTCGCCATAGTCCGGGATTTCCACCATTGAAGAATCTTCCAGCTGCCCGGCTGTCATCGTGTCGCCGGTGATGTTTATGTTGAGCGGATCGGTGCTGTCAATCTTCACTACAGATGAATCCTCATAGCCGCGTTCCTTTCCCTTCATGCGCAGATACCACTTGCTTGTGGCTGTGTCTCCGTTCGTGAGTTCCTTTATGATGTTGTTCTCCGCAAGGTCAAGGACAATGTTCTTTTCCTGCCTCAATGCCTTTTCACAGCTTTCCCATTTGTGTATGTACTTTTCCACCGTGTCCCAGCAGATTTTCTCACCCATGTCGGATTCCAGCTTGCGCTGAACCTTGCTTATAAGCCCTTGTGAATTCTCAATCGCACGGAGCATTTGCTCCTGTGTTATTTTTTTCGACATCTTTTCCCCCTTCCGACTTTTCGTTTTTTCGAGACTTCAAGGGCGGTTTTATTTATATGATTCTGTATCTTTGTTTCCATTCTGTTTTCCTCTATGCGCTCTTAATCATCCGCCAAAGCCCCGCAATTGATTTGACTTCCGCCGTGTCGTGTGTTATATTGTCTGCGTGTGGACAGTCCGAATCTTTCGGCTGCCACTTCGCCCTTGTCTTTTCAAGGGCATTTTTTATGTCCATTGCTTCCAGTGAATAAATATTGTGTCCATTCCTATCGAGTGAATGCTTTACTGTTATACAAGCTCTAGCTTCTTTCCCTGATTTCAGTTTTATTGGCTGGCTTAAAAATCTTTCAATCCTCACATTCGTTTGGTTGTGTTTTGGTTGAACTCATCGCGGAGTTTTGCGGCTGCGCCCTGTTTTTTCTCTGAATCTCCGTTTCTGCTGGCAAACTGTCCGCTCTCATCTCTCGGGTGCTTTGATTCCTCCCATTCCGCGTCTGTTACCATGTACCTGTCGCGCTTCGCGTAGTCAAATAGATTCTGTAAGCTGCTGAATTCCATATATGTATAGTCTTTTTTAATAAAAAGGGCTGCCGTTTTCTGGCAGTCCGCAGTTTTTTTATAAGGAATTAATCCAGTCTTCAATCTGTGTTTTTGAAACTCCGTTTCTGTATTTTTCTTTTATTGCCTGCAATTTTTCAGGGCTGTTCTTGTACCACTTTCCGCTGAACCTTTCGTATCGTTTAGGATGGTTTTTGTAATATCTTTCTAGTGCCCTTTTAAGCTCCACTTGAGATACGCATTTTTTGGAGCAGTATTTCTTGTTTGTTATTGCGTTGAATTCTTTTCCGCCTCACCGTATGCCCTGCTGTACTCCTCCTCCGCAGCAGTCCTCAGGCTTCTGAGATTGTCAGCGAAATATCCGCTGCTTCCGATTCTCACCTCGTTAGCATTTAATACGGTGAATATCTTTTCCTTGTCAAATTTCATTTTTTAATCCTCCATATTCCTTTTTATGCTTCTTTTCTCGTCCTCGGAAAGCGTGAAAAAATCTACATTGTTCTTTATGCAGTAGTCCTCCAGCTTCTCGGCTTTTGTCTTGCTGTACATTGTTTTCTTTACCTGAAGATAAATGTAAGCTATAAAGCTGCTTCTTATCTTCAACTTGTTTTTAAGTATCTGCTCGATCACAAGACTTACGCTGTCTATCGCCAGCTCTTCCTTATGATCCCTGGAAAAAATCAGCTTCTTTTCTTTTGCCTCCTTGCTTATGATTTTTCTTGCAATCTCCAGCAGAAGCAGAAACATCTTGTCAAGCTTTTCTGTTCTGCCGTGGTAGTATTCATATTGCAAGTTCATAAGCCTCTGGTTGTCATTCTCTGGTTTTTCAAAAAAGGGCAGCCTATCTATCTCTTTCTTCTTCTCCTGTTTCTCCTGCTCAAAAAAATCAAACTCAAGAAAATACTGAAAGCCGTATTCTGTTTCCTCTCCGCTCATCTTTATTTTCCTGTAAGTCTTGCAGCCTCTTCCCTGAAAGCCTTGCAGCACATCTTGCACTTGCAGTATTCCCAGTCCTCCTTCTTGCATGTATAAAAAGGATTTCCGAATATCCGGCAATATGATTTCTCTGTGCATTCAAAGCACCTTCCGCCGCCGCGATAGAATTTGTCCGCAAGGTCTTTCGGAATCGGATAGTCCACGTTAATCCTTATAAAATTGCCCGGTAATTCATACCCGCATTTTAAGACAAGGCTTCTTGAAAAACGGCTTTCAAGAAGATTTCCTGTTTTCTCGGCGTCGTCTTCTTTCGCTCTTCTCCAGCATGTGTAGCAGACTGTCTGGCTCACCGGGTAACTTGTGCCGCATACCTTGCATTGCCGCCATGCCAGCAGTTTCTTGATTTCTTCCTGTCCGTTTTCAGTTGATCTCCTGTTCGCCATAGCTTCCTCCCATTTCGCTCTCAAAGTCTAACTTCAGCTTCTGTCCATACCCAGAAAGGCATTTCTCTTCCTGGAAATCAAAGTACCTTTCTCCCGTCGGCATTCCTCTCTCGACCCATTCGTCGTGGTAATGCTCAAAGATTTTAGGAATAAAACGCGGGCTGCTCCTCATTTCATCAAGAAGCTGTGTTTCTATCTGCTCCGGAGTTCTCTGTGTTTCTTTCTGGTTGTCGACTTTTCGGACTAAAAATCGGTTTTTGTCAAAATTCGCCGGCAGAAGGTCATAGAACCAGTTTTTCTGGACGAGCTGGTAGAAGCCTATCTTCTGTCTGAATCCGCAGTATGTGTCCGGGTTTGCGTAGATGTCCGTGAAATTCCTGCAAGCCTGTATTATGTCGTCGCTGTGCACGTTCTGGAGCTCTTCCTTCCTGTGGATTGCAGAAATGGCATTCTTGAAATCAGTTTGCAGAAATGAAATTTCGTTTTCCCTTGCGCACGGAAGCCTTGCTTTTTTGAAAATTTCAAATATTTTTTTCGAATATTCAGTTTGAGGCGGAGAGAGTGTGTTAAAAACCGCTTCGCCTGCGTTAAGATTATGATTCTCTCTCTCATTCCCATTATCATTATGATTAAGATTATGATTATGATTATTAAGGGTTGTTTGGTTGTTTTCGGGTTGTTTAGGTTGTTTTTCTTCAAAATAGGTTGTTTTAGTTGTTTTTAGGTTGTTTCGGTTGTTTTCAACTTCTTCTGGTTGTTTTTCATAATTTGAGTTGTTTTTACAAGAATCAGTTGTTTCGTTGTTTTCTTCTATATCATTGAAATTCTTCTTTTGTGCGTTCTGGTTTCCGCTTGGTGCGCCGCCTTTTGATGATTTGGAGTTGTCTATAAGGTCTTTCATGGGAAGCCATATAATCATCTCTATGTCATTGAGATTTTCCGGCTCAGTGCCGAACATTCCATAGTTTGTGACCGCCTCGTAGAATTTCAGCTTCATTTCTGGCGTTGGCATTAAGTCAATCTGTTTTTTTGTTGTCTCTGAAAAAACAAAGCTCTTGAACCTATTCATATATTCCCCCTTAAAATAGTTTTAATTTTTATAAAAAGTTTGCCGTCTGTTCCGTGCTGCCACCGTCTTTTTTGTCCTGCCGCGTGCATCCTTTTCTTTTTGCCGGAAAGGAAGTTTTTTTTATGCCGGACGCTTTCGGAAAAAACGTAAAAGCTACGCTCTAAAATAAAAAAAAAATAAATAGTTATCTTGCTATTTATTTAAAGGTATTCACCCCGTACGGGGCTATAAAACAGTCCGGGAGTCGAACCCGGAAAAAGCAGAAATGTTCGGAAGTGGGAAGGTAACTTTTATTTCTGCTTTTGGACCGCCTCTGAGTTATTTTTTTTATTAAAATCTTTTCATTTCTTTTTCCACGATCTCCTTTACAAGGCTCAGGCATTTGCCCGGATTGTTCCCGATGTTGCACAGCTGGTTGCATCCAAGACTGCACACAATCGCTATGTTCATCGGGTGGTCTATTATCCACGCTCCCCATTTCGTCCTGTTTGGCTTTGTGTTGGCTATCCTGTGCGCGCCTTGCCAGCCGTTCTGTGAAAGCTGCTTTCCGCATACCTCGCAGATTCCGCCGCAGGTTGCCAATGCCGTAAGCCTCTGTTGCTTTTCATTCTCGTTCATCCGCTTACTCCTTCAGCACAATCTGCCAGTCCGCCGCCAGAAGGTGCGCCGCTTCTATCAGCTTTGCGCATTCCTCGGTGTCGCATTCGTGCTCGCTTTTCGGCAGAAGATAGCCGTTGATTATCGTGTAAGGGTAGCCAAGGGCTTCAACCGCCTTCATCTTCACGCAGTATTTTATTTCGTCGTAGCTGTGGTTTGTGATGTTGCAAAGCTGCACTATGTGTCCGTTCAGGTGGTGGTTCTGGCTGTTCGCTCCTGTTGTTCTTGGTCTGTAGGGCGGTTTTATCGTAACCTGTACAAAATCGTTGTATTTATCACGGCAGGAAACAAGAATCTTTTTCAGAGCCTCCCGGATTTCCTTGTCCTCTGGAATCTCAAGGCACAGAAATCCTTTTCTGAAAACTCTTTTCATTGTGATTCTTATTTCTGCCATGGCTCTTTATCTCCTAGAACGGAATGT